>OLNY01000007.1_pt1 | contig 282679 bp, 249 predicted proteins | sample 1671981 | NCBI WGS metagenome assembly OLNY01 (sample SAMEA3136632, study PRJEB25190) | human gut metagenome | biome: human gut; feature: human-associated habitat; material: faeces | place: Austria | collected 2013
GCGGCGTCGGCTTCGTAGTTGGTGTAATCTTCTACCTGCTCATGTGCGACAATGACAAGATCCGCGACGACTATGCTTACAACAAGGAGCAGCAGCGCATTGAAGACGAAGAAACTGAAAAGCAATTGAAGGCTTTGCATGATCGTCTCGAAGCTCTTAAAGCTGGTCAGGCTGTAGACTAGAAAGCTAGATATTAGTTTTAGTGAGTTAGTACTAAATAGTTGAATCCCCAAAGCCCCCTGTGTCTCATCAGCACAGGGGGCTTTTGCTTTATTCGCGTTTTAATAGCTTGGTATTTGCGATGTAAAGTGCAACAAGCAACACCAAAATAGAAATAGAATAAATAAGCGTTTCCATGGGGTCATCGTGATACAGAATAATCAAGCGGATAATGGCGGTAATGCCAATATAAATAAAGTAGCGCAGCGGGAAATGGAGTCCCGATTGGTAATACTTTGCTACCAAGGCAAGAAACTCAAAGTATAAAAACCAGGTAACAATATGGCCGAGTATTTCGTTGCTACTAATTTGATGCGTTTCTACAATTAGCCAAATTAAAGACCAGGTATTAGCTAGAAGCAACACCGAAAGAATAGCACCAAGAATAAATAATACGACTGAAAGAAACCCTCGCATTAGTTTTGAAATAGTTTTAGGTTCAAAGAGTTTCTTCCAGTTGAATTTTTGCAATTTAGGTGTTGTGGGAGATGTTTCTTTTAGTGAAGTGTTCATTAAACTTCCTTTTGAACGTCAAGCGGTAACCAAAAATGAAACCAAAATAATAGCAATTTTTACTTACCTGCTGAAGCAATAAATAAAGGCCACTCATATGAGCGGCCTTTATTTATCATCAATAGGACTATGGTTAGTTGTTTGAAGTAACTAACCGAATTCTACTTTCGTGCTATTTAATAAGCTTGCCGTAGCGTTCTTCGGTAATTTGATCCAAGGTCTTGCCCTGAGTCTTGGGGCACCAAATAACACCCACAACCAAAGAAATAAGCAGAACCACGCACATAATAACAGCAGCGGGGAAGAAGCCTGCAGGGTTGGCAGAAATGTCGCCCATGATAGCGCCAACGCCAACCAAAGACCAAATGCCCAAAGCGCCACGTACTAAGAAGAACATGATGCCCTGAACGCCGCCACGATATTGAGTTGGGAAGAGCTCGGTACCCCACAAGGCATAGAAGCACTGTGCGGAGAAACCAGCAGAAACGCCCCACAAAATAACGTAAGCCCAAAGAACCCAACCCATGGAGTCGCTGGTGCCGTTCTGAAGAGCAAGACCAAAGATTGCGATGCAAACCCAGGAAAGCAAAGCTAAGAGAGCAGAAATTCCGAACAGGATACGATGGGGAACCTTGTCGCCCATTTTGCTGAAGACGATCAAAGAGAAAGCTGCAACAAGGATCCACTGAACAATGCCAAGCAGGCTCTGACCAGTAGAGTCAATATTGCCAGCAGCGGCATACAGGTAAGGCATGAACTGACCGTTGGTGCCTGCAGCCAGGTTCCAAGTCAAGTAAACCGCTACCAAGAAGATGATGGTCTTTACGTTTACGGAATTCTTAAGCGCATTTGACATCATGCGGCCAAAGCTTACATGCTCAGCGGTGTCCTGCTTGTCTGCCCAGTCTGCAGATTCTTGAAGCTTGCGCTGCAAGTTCCAAGCAATCAAAGCAACAACGAACAAAACAATGAACAGAATACGAGTTGCCAGCATGCCGTCGAAAGGACCATAGGTGCCTGCAGGCAGCAGCGTTTTGCCGTCAGCCGCAAAACCAGGAAGAATGAAGCTCATGATCAAAGACAGAGCGAATACAATAGCAGGACCGCAGCTCCATGCGAACTGGCTGATACCAATGTTGGAAGCACGGCTGGTTGATGAAGAGGTTTCAGAAATGTAGCTCCAAGAAGCAGGAACGCCAGCGCCTACCGAAAGGCCAGAAATAACAACACCAACAACAACCATAGGAAGATTAACTGCGCAAGCAGCAATAAGTACGCCTGCTGCATATACCAGCAAGTTGTACTTATAAATGATCGTGCGACCAAATTTGTCGGTCAAAAAACCACCAATCAAAGCACCAACAGCAGCGCCGAATGCGTTTGCGCCGATAGCGCCAAGAATAGCGGTCCAAGTTGCTCCGAATCCAAAAGCTGCCGCCCAAGCAGTCAATGCAGTACTGCTAGCAACAATGCAGCCTGAATCCAGGAAGTTGGTAAGAGATACCGCCATGGTTCCCTTACGCTCTTGAGATAAAGCCATTACGTTTCTTTCTAATCGAAGGTTTACAAATGCTTGTTTAGGGGACCCTGTCATTCCTGCAATTCAAAGCCGCGCATGCTGCCAAACGGCATCTGAACGGCTGAGGAACAAACAGAGAATCGCCTAAACGTTAATCCAAATGGAAGGCGCAGGGCAGGTCTACGGAAACAGGGGAATTATCTTCGTTTGTTTCCATGACACTTGCCATGAAATCCCACCATTTTTTACAAATTTCAGTATTGGCGGATTCGTCATAACGCTCTGGATCGTCAAGTTCGATATAACCGAACAAAATGTTGGTTTCTTCGTCGATGAAGATCGAATAGTTATGTCCGCCATATTCATGAATCATGTCTGCCATTTCTGGCCATAATTCGTTGTGACGTTTTTCGTATTCTTCAGCGAACCCAGGGTAGAGCTTCATTTTGAATCCGTGGATCGTGCGGCCCTCGGCCGTCTTGCGAATCGTCATGTCTGCCTTCTCTCGGTTTTTCTTGCACTGCCGAGACGCAGCGTCCCGACGGCATTCGTTGCAGGTGCTCGCCAGCCCGAAAGTTGACGAGCACCTGTTGAACGTTTTGTCTCTAGTTCTCGTCCAAAAATGCCAGGTTGGGTTTCACGTTGAAGTCGTGGCATACCTGAAGCAGTTGTGCGTCGGAGATCAGATACCTCGGTTCGGCACCGCCGTTTGCGGCGCGTGCGGCGAGGTAGAGCCCTGCAGACTTTTCGATCGTATGCATCATGCCGAACGCCGCATCGAAGGTGTTGCCTGACACGAACATGCCGTGTTGAGTCCACACCACTGCGTCGTAGCGGTCCATTAGGTCTGCCGTGGCACGGGCGATCTCGGCACCGCCAGGTACCATCCAAGGCACAAGTCCTACGCCCTGCGGGAAAATAATCACACACTCAGTCATCGACTTCCACAGGATGCGCGTCCACGTGCGTGGGTCAGGCTCGATGAGCGTGGACAGTGTGATGATGTTAGGCGTATGCGCATGGTAGATGACGCGATTTGCACCGTCGGTTGCCGCCATGCGGATGCTGTGGTTCATGAAATGCGTGGGGAATTCGCTGGTGGGTTTACCGCCGTTTTCTAATCCCCACACAACACGCCAGGAATCGCCTGCATCGTTAATCTGTACGATGCCCAGTGCGTCTTTCGGGTACAGCGATACGTTGCGCATGTATTTGCCCGAACCTGTTGTCAGGAAGTAAGCACCTTTCAGATTGTCCGCCTGCACGTCCATCTTGACCCACGGGCGGCTCGTGTCGAATTCCTTTTTGCAGGCCTTTATATCCTTATTGGTCATGCGGTAGGTTAGGTTGCCGCCGTTGGCCTCGTGCCAGCCCTGCTTGAATCCGTCTTTACACAGACGGACGAAGCGCTTCACGCAATCGGTCTTCTCTACAGCCATGTTCTCGTTCTCAGCTCCTTTAATCTTCCTTGAAAAGGATGTCGTCCTTGTAGGCATTGATAAATGCCCTTAGCAGACGACTTCGACTTCTACATTCAAAATCTTCGCAACCTTCTTGATGGTGCTCGTCCAGCTGCCTTGAGCCGCAGCAAAGTGATGCGTAGGGCCGCACTCGCACCAGCGGTTGTTCCACTCTCGTGCACCCAAGGAGAAGCGCGTGCGGAAGGTGGTGTCGCCGTTTTGTAGGGTAGGACCGTCCTCGATGACGCCTTCGCTTACGATGAACTTGAAGTGACCGTCGGCATCCTGTGTGATTGCCAAGTAGGTGACTGGGCCGGGCTTCGGGTAGAAGCGTGTGAGGAAGCCGCCTCCGGTTTTGCCGTGGAACACTGGAACGATCTCCATTGAGGCCTTGCGTGCCGTGGAGAAGCAAGCGTCGCCTGAACCGGAGTGGCCGATGAGCACCACGTCGTCGTCGAAGTCGAAGGTGTAGAACTCGGAAAGCTGGCAGGCGCCCGAGAGGGTCTTCATGATGCTCATGCCCATGGCAACCTTCATATCGCCTTCCACTGCGCAAACTGTGCCTTGCTTAATGAGCATGGAGAATGCCGGAATGAGCATGGAGTCGAGCACGCCCGCCTTGCCCTGAGCCAGACCGTCGTAATGGCTGGCGACCATACCTAAGTGTTCGTCGCGTACCCACTGCTCGAAGGCCAACACATAGCGAGCCATCTCGCGGATGCTCTCTTCTTCGTAGTCACCCTTGATCTCAAAGGTGTCGTGAATGTCGGCAATCTTTGCGGCAATCGCCTCTTCATCGTTCACGTCATCGGCGATAGCCCACATACGTTCCCAGTCGAACTGCTTGGTGTACACACCCATGCGGTTGTAGAGGTTGGTCTCGTCGATGTAGAGATCCATCATGCCGGGATACGGCCTGCCAATCTGAGCGATATTAGTATCGCGGAAGCGGCGACGTACTTGTGCAGCACGGCACCAGTCTTCGATCTGGGCGGCAGCCTCGGGGTCGCCGCCTTCGACGACGCCCGTGATTACAGCATGGCGTTTGCCTGCGCGGTTGAGGTCGGCAATCATTTCGCCCACAGCTCCGCCTGCATAGCCAGTGCCTAGCCACTCAGCAGTGCCTGCTGTATCAAAGTCAAGACAACGCAGTTTCTGTAGGTTCACTACCACGATCGGCACGTCAAGGTCGCGTACGGCAGGGAGCATGTTGTAGCTTGTGCAGTAGGTAAGCAGCTGTAAGATAACGAGATCTACATCTGCTGCGCGGAACGCATCGCCTGCAGCCTGTGCCTGTTCTTTCGTAGTGACCAAGCCGCCGTCGATAAGCTCGACGGTGTTGGGCAGTGTTTTCTTGAATGCGGCATACTGTTCTTCAAATTCGGGTACCAGCTCTGGGAACTGGGGCAGGTACGCCTGCAGCGCGATGGAAAACACGCCGACTTTCGCTTTTGTTTCTATTAGCATAGGCAACCTCCTGTTGTCTGTTTGCTGTACATCTATATGCTGTACACACAGCTGATGCTGCGTGCGACATACTTGTCTATTCCTGCGGGTCGACCATGTCGATATCAAAGGAAGCACGGATCATATCGCGTGCCGTTTGTAGATCCTCGATCTGGCCGCTGGCGATCATCTGGACAATTAAGTTGCCCAGGCTGGTGCCTTCGATAGGTCCGGCGAAAACGGGAATACCGCATGCTTTGGTGGTTAATTCGTTCAAATAGGCATCCTGACAACCGCCACCTACGATATTGATAGAAGTGTAGGTTCTGCCTGTAAGCGAAGCCATTTCTTCAATAGATTCGGCATAGCATGTCGACAGGCTTATATAAACGCAGCGCATTAATTCACCAACCGTTGTCGGGATGGCCTGTCCTGTCTCAAAGCAGGCTAAGCGAATCTCATCGATCATGGAATCAGGTGCTAAGAAGCGGTCATCGTTTACGTTGACGTGAGCTTCGAAATCTTGTGCCGCTTTGGCTTCTTCTATTAAATCGCCAAAACCCATTTCGTGTGTGCTGCCAACAAAAGGAGGCAATTCGGCTTCAAGCGTCGCTTTTGTTTCTGCTTGAGCTTCGGTTTCTTGTTTTCCTTCGACGTATGACACGCCATTAAGTTCACGGCGAATGGACTGAATCATCCAGAGACCCATGATGTTTTTCAAGAAGCGGAAGCGTAGCTCATAGCCGCCTTCATTGGTGAAGTTCTGAAAGCGTGAAGCGTCAGAAGTAATAGGGCCTTCGTTTTCAACACCGAGCAAACTCCAGGTACCTGATGAGAGGAATACCGCATCATTGTCGCGAGCAGGAACCGCCAAATAAGCGCTGCCAGTGTCGTGAGTAGCCGGGGCAATAACGCGAGGGGCATAGCCAAGTGTTTGCTCAATTTCGGGTTTCACTACGCCTAAGTCTGTTCCAGGCATAACTACGTCGCAAAACATTTCTTGGGGTATACCGAATGCATCAAGAATTACGCTGTCCCATTGTTGGGTGCGTGCATTGAGTAAACAGGTAGTAGTGGCGTTGGTGTATTCATTAACCTTGGTGCCCGTAAGTAAGAACGCCAAGTAGTCAGGAATCATCAAGAAGCTTTCAGCCTGTTCTAGCTGTTCAGGATGTTCGCGCTTGAGCGCAATAAGCTGATAGATAGTATTGAACGGCTGACGTTGGATGCCGGTGCGGCGATATACCGCATCAGGTGCCATAATGCGGTCAGCAATTGAATACATACCGTTGGTTCTTTCGTCACGATAAGCAACCGCATCGCCAATCAGTTGATCGTCCTTATCCAGTAAAACAAAGTCGACACCCCAGGTATCAATGCCGATAGTTTTTGGGACAAAGCCCGCTTCTTTGCATTTCGCTAATCCCGCAACAGTTTCGCGGAACAGCATTTCGATATCCCAGCAGTCATGACCGCCTGATCGTTTTTGGATGTTATCGAAGCGGTGAATTTCGGTAAGTTCAATGCGTCCATCTTGTACGGTGCCAACAACGACACGACCTGAAGAGGCACCAATATCAACTGCTGCATAACAATTCGAAGAAGTCATTAGTTGCCTCCTTCTTCGATGCCAATCTGTACGATTTGCATCACGTTGGTGGGACGAGGGGAAGGAAGTGTTGGATCTACTCCTACATCATCAGTGCTTGGTGAAGTAGTGCGATCTCCTAAGGTAAACACCGCAATATCCCCTTTGTGGACATAACCTTTTTCGGTAACAACCGATCGTGCTTGTTCAAGAATGAACGAAGAATCGCCCACTACTTTTCCTAAGAGAGGTGTTACACCCCAGGCAAGCTGCAGCGAGCGACGGTTTTCTTCAGAAGAGGTAACCGCATAGATAGGTGCTTTGGGGCGATAATTGGAAACTAAACGTGCGGTACGTCCTGTCATGGTGGGGGTAACAATACAGGATGCACCAACGTGTTCAGCTGCAGTAACGGCAGCAAGTCCTACCACCGCAGAGATACCATTGGGTTCTGAGGTGCGATTAGGAATAGAACCTTGCTCGTAGATGTGCGGTTCGGTAGCTTCAGCGATCTGAGCCATGGTTTGAACTGCAGGAATAGGGTACATGCCGATAGCTGTTTCGCCCGACAAGGTAAGAGCATCGGTGCCGTCGTAGATTGCATTTGCGATGTCTGCGACTTCTGCGCGGGTTGGGCGAGGATTGTGGATCATGGATTCCAGCATCTGAGTTGCGGTAATAACAGGGCGATAGGCCTGATTGCATGCCTTGATAATTTTCTTTTGAAGAAGAGGTACCTGATTAGAAGGAACTTCTACACCCAAATCACCACGGGCAACCATAATGGCATCCGATGCGGCGATGATTTCTTCAATGTGGTCTACTGCGTGCCCGTTTTCGATCTTTGCTACCACGCGAATACGGTTTCCGCCGTGTTCTGCCAAGAAAGAGCGAATAGCGCAGACATCTTCAGCGCAGCTTACAAATGATGCAGCAACAAAGTCCACCTCTTGTTCAATGGCAAACAAGAGATCTTCTTTGTCTTGCTCGGTCATGACAGGAAGAGGGACGTTGGTTCCTGGAAGGTTGAGCTGCTTGCATTCACCAAGTATGCCTGAATTTTGAACGGTGCATTGGATTTCGCTACCGTTCACACGGTCGACAGCTAACTCAATTAAGCCATCGTCTAGCAAAATAATAGTTCCAGGTTCTACATATTGATAGAGACCAGGGAAAGTTTGGTGAATACGGCGAGAAGTGCCGAGAATGTTTTCTTCAGTAAGAAAAATATTGTCTCCCGCTCGAAGAAGAACAGGCTTGCCATCTTCTAGTTTGCCTGTACGAATTCCTGGACCTTTCGTATCAAGCATGATTGCGCAGGGCGAATCAAGTTCGCGGCGGATTTTTTTCAGGCGGTCCATTCGTGCTCTATGTTCGGCGTGAGAGCCATGAGAAAAATTACAACGTGCGACATCCATACCGGCAAGAATAAGATTCTTAAGCGCGGATTCGGAATCCACGGCAGGACCGAGCGTGCAGATAATTTTTGTTCGTTTTGTCATAAATACAGTTCGCCTTTCATCGGGAGCGGATTTCGGCTATAGGCAGGAATAAAGCCCCAAAACGATTTTCGCTTTGGGGCGTTTTCCGCTAACGGGTCGAAATGTGCCGCTCAGGGCAACTGTATGTATTGTATGCCAATTTAACAATTATGAAGAGTTTTTAACATCAGAAAGCAACAAAAGATACCTAAAACGATGAGCTTTTGGGTATCTACCAACGTCTCGTGGTGTCGAATGGCATCTCACGAGTGGTTTATGTTAAAAATCAGGCGCTATCCTAAAGGATGGCGCCTGATTTTAGGATAGTATCCTTAAGCTAGCTCTTAAGTGTTATTCGCCTTCCTGATAGGGGTAGGTGTTTACCAGTTCGCTAACCGTTATGAAACGATAGCCCTGCTCCTTTAATTTAGGTAGTGCTTCTTTAAGAGCGCTTACTGTTTGAGAACGGTCGCCGCCGCCATCATGCATCAGAATGATTTCACCAGGGCCAGCGCTTTCGATGCGTTGTGCAATGACATCAGCACCTGGTCGTTGCCAGTCGCCTGTGTCAATGTTCCAGCCAATTTCGCCCGTGATAAGTTCACTTAAGTCACTTGCGACGGATTGGTCAAAGTTTCCGCCAGGAGAACGGAACAGCTGGCTTGCATCTTGGCCCGAAGCATCCTTGATAGCTTTCATACCTTTTTCTACTTCTTGCTTGCGCTCATCGCTCGACATCAAGATAAGGCTTACACCCTGACCGCTACCTTCGGCATGATCCCAGGTGTGAGTGCCAATTTCATGACCTTCTTCTGCAGCGCGCTTTACCAAATCTTCATGTCCTGTAATGTTTTCGCCAATGGTATAGAAGGTTGCCTTAGCATCGTTTTCTTTCAGGATGTCCAAGATTTGTGCTGTTGTGGTATCCCAAGGACCGTCGTCAAAGGTAAGCGCAATTACTTTGTCTCCATTGGAATTAACGTTGTAATACTGAACTACGCCATTTACGGGTTCCTTGGTGGTTACTTCAGCGGTTTTTCCCGATTCGTTACCGGTGCGAACAACCTTTTCACCTGCTTCGCCTTTTTGGGTATACAGATGAACAGCACCCGTTCCCTTAATTTCAAGGGTAGGTTGCAAAGTTTGAGGGTCGCTTTCGGTGAAGTCTTCAGTGATGTCGGTTCCGTTGGTTATCGAAACATCATCGCCTTCGTTAAGACGCGTGGAAAGATCGTCTTTCGCCTCCCCGTTTACGGTGGCGCTTGCACGGGTACCTTCGCCTTCACGCATGACCGATCCGTCTACGGCCACGTAATTGCCAGGAGTAACCGATACCGTATTAGTGTCAAGAAGACCTTCGAGGCTGCGCTGTTCGCCAGAAATGGTTTGCTGCTGTCCGTTGATGGTTACGTTTACGGGTTTGTTGGCATCCCAAGTGGTGAAGCCAAATACGCCGCCAACAGCAACGGCAAGTACAACAACGCCTGCGATTATTTTGTTGCGGAATGAGCCAGATGGCTTGCGACGAGGGCGATCGGCGCTTAAATAACGCTCAGCGCCAAAGTCTGACGAATCCGCTGTTCTTCCTGCAGGATTTACTCTTCCGTAATTGCCCTCGTACGCAGTTCTTTGATTGGCGTTGCGGCGAGGGGTGGCGGATGCGCTCTGGCGCGGCATGGCACCACTAGCGTTTGGTGTTGCCTGACGTGGCATAGCACCACTAGCATTGGGTGCATCTTGGCGTGGAATACGTCCGCTTAAGGTAGCTTCTCCTACGCGTGGAGTGCGGCTTGTGCGTGAAGGGGCAGCGCCCGAATAAGGGTTAGCAGAAACACCACCTGTTTGCGCAGGATTGCTAGCGCCGCTTCGAGAAGGGATCTGTCCACTTATGGCAGCATTTTGCCTCCGTGTGGCGTCATAATGGTTGTTGAAATCGTTTATGCCGCGTTCTGAAGCACGTCCTGTATCTCCAGGGTGCTGAGTCCAGTAGCACTGCCTATTGTCTTGGTTTCTCTGTGCTTGTGCATAGCGCTGCGCAGGTGAGGGAGCGCTTTGATTGGGATCATGGGCACTATACATTTCGCGTTCACGCTCAAGCTCATCGCGCGCGTTTGGCATGTTTACGCGCTGTGATGAGGGTACGCGAGAAGATTGCGTACGAGACGAATAGGAGTTGCGTGAAGAAGGACGACCAGAAGGATAGTTATGTGGTTCATTTCGCTGTGGCATTTTATCCTCAACCAATAAATAAAAGGTCTTAACAATAACGAGTTCTTGCACAAATCACGCAAAGTGGGGTTTATCGAACGTTTGAAGGATGTTTCTTCAAGATAAACGGACCTTATTCGTGTGTTTTGTGCTGCCCTATTGTACTCGGTATTTCCTCTGTAGAAAGGCGTTGTTTTAAAACGTTACCAAAATGGTGTCTGTTTCAACTACGGGGTAAAGGACGGTGTTGTTTTCTGCCGAAAACCCCCTTGCGTCATATACCCCCTAGGGGTATATAAATAAGTGGTAAACATGGGGTAGGAGTCGATTATGAATGCGAATAAGCATACGGGCGATATGCAAGCAGATAGCACGCAAATTAACGCTCAACAACTAGACAATGAGCAAGCATGTCTTAAGCACGCGGACGGCGCACAGGTAGGCAAGTGCTGCTGCCACTATAAGGAGACTGAGCGTACAGAAAAGCTTCAAGCAGACGTGAAAAAGCGCCTCAATCGTGCGATTGGCCAACTTAATGGAGTCAAAAATATGATTGACAACAATCGCTATTGCGGCGATGTACTTACGCAGTTGGCTGCTGCAGAAAGCGCAGTACATTCTGCTGCCGAGATGATCTTGCGTGATCATCTGGAAACTTGCGTAAAGGATCGAATTCGCCAAGGGGATGATGAAATCATCGAAGAAGCTATGCGGCTCATTAAGAAGTTCGCTCGCTCATAATGAGATTTTCTATGCAAGCGTTCGCATTTGATGACTTTTCAAACAGGCGTTCAAAGCGCGACAACTCCCCAGATAAAGTGATGTATTTGCAGGTGAAACAATGATGGAAAAGGTAAAACCAATCAAACAATCATTCGATGTAACAGGAATGACCTGCGCGGCATGTTCAGCACGTGTTGAGAAAACAACTAATAAAGTAGAAGGTGTTCACCTTGCAACGGTCAATCTTCTAAAAAATTCAATGGAGGTTGAGTTCGATCAGGGTGTCGATGTTGCTCAGGTAACGCAAGCCATTGAATCAGCGGTGCATAAAGCAGGATACGGAGCGCTGCCTAGATCAGAAAATCGTGGATTTGACCAGGCTGGCGGACAAGCTAGTAAGCATTCTGGATCTGCACAAAGTGCTGCGGTTATCAGCGGCGAAAGTTTGGGAGCAGCGGATCCTTCAACGTCTATTGCCGAACAAGAAAAGAAACGCCTGCAAACACGTCTTGTGATTTCTGCGGTGTTTATGGTGCCTCTTTTCTATATATCTATGGGGCACATGATGGGCTGGCCTTTACCAAGTGTTTTGCTGGGCGCAGAAAACAGCATGGTATATGCCTTAACTTTATTTGTACTGTTGATTCCAATTATCGCGATCAATTTCAAGTTCTTTCGTGTGGGCTTTTCTGCGCTTTTTCATGGATCACCCAACATGGATTCCCTGATAGCTCTTGGTTCTGGCGCGGCGACCATATACGGTTTGTATGCGCTATTCCAGATGGCATCTACCTTGGGTCATGGAGATATAGCAGCAGCGCATCAGTTCGCAATGAACTTATATTTCGAATCCGCTGCGATGATTCTGACGCTTATTACGCTTGGTAAATATCTTGAGGCGCGCGCGAAAGGCAAAACAACCGACTCCCTTTCTCAGTTAATGGATCTATCGCCCAAGATGGCTTTGCGCTTAGATGATGGGGTTGAGACGCTTATTCCTGCGAAAGAAGTTCGCGTGGGCGATGTTTTGGTGGTTAAAGCAGGTGAAGCGATTCCTGTTGATGGTGTGGTACTTGAGGGTCAAGGTTCGGTTGATGAGTCGGTAATTACGGGCGAGCCACTTCCGATTGGCAAGTATGTTGGAGATTGTGTTACGGGAGCGACGCTTAATACTTCGGGATGGTTTACCATGCGCGCCGAATGTGTTGGTTCCGATACTGTTTTGGCAGGTATTGTAGCGCTAGTTGATGAAGCAACAAGTTCAAAGGCTCCTATCGAAAAAATAGCCGATAAAATCAGCGGTATTTTTGTACCTGCAGTTATAGGGATTGCACTTGTGACCTTTGGAATCTGGATGCTGATAGGAGCGGATTTTGGTGCAGCGCTTACGTACGCTATTTCTGTCTTGGTTATATCGTGCCCTTGTGCCCTTGGTCTTGCTACGCCAACAGCGATTATGGTCGGAACGGGTCGTGGTGCTACGAATGGAATTCTGGTTAAGTCGGCAGAATCTCTGGAGACTGCTCATGCAGTAACGACGGTTGTTTTAGATAAGACAGGAACAATTACGCAGGGAAAACCTGAGGTTGCCAATGTGGTAGTAACACAATCTAGTCATCAGGACCTTTTGCGTGTTATGGGAGGATTGGAAGCTCGTTCCGAGCACCCCTTGGCACAGGCAATAATGCGCTATGTGGAACACCAAGCCGAAAACAGCCTAGACCTTAATGCTTGTGATGTAAAAAACCAAGACGCGGTTACTGGCTCGATAAAAACCCAGAGCGTTTTTATTCCCGAGGTTGAAAACTTCAAACAGATTCCAGGTGAGGGAATTTCGGGTCAAATTAATGGCGCGTGGTGTTATGCCGGCAATGCGCGCATGATGAAAGAGCATGGCATTAGCATCGTAGAGGACACCTCTTTTGCTGGAGAAGGAAAGACGGTCCTCTATTTCGCTCAAGATAAAACCCTTTTAGGCTATGTGGCAATTGCCGATATGGTGAAGCCTACAAGTGCTGCCGCTATCGCGCAGTTAAAAGATATGGGTATTAAAACCGTTATGCTGACGGGCGACGATCCTCAAACGGCGCAAGCTATTCATGAGCAAGTAGGCACGGATGAAGTAATAGCAGGGGTACTTCCCGCAGATAAAGAGCAAGTCATTCGTGATCTTTCCAAGGAAGGGAAGGTCGCTATGGTGGGTGATGGCATTAACGATGCACCTGCTCTTGCTCGTGCCGATGTTGGTATTGCAATTGGTGCTGGTACGGATATTGCGCTTTCAAGCGCCGATATTGTGCTGATGCATAGCGATTTGCTTGATGTTCCAGCAGCGCTTGATCTGTCGCGTGCGACTATGCGCAACATTAAGCAGAATTTGTTCTGGGCTTTGTTCTACAACGCACTTTGTATTCCTATTGCGGCGGGTGCTCTTGCGTTTGTTGGCTTTAGCTTGAACCCCATGATTGCGGCAGCGGCTATGAGCTTCAGTTCGGTATGTGTTGTTACCAACGCTTTGCGCTTGCGTCGTTGGAAACCGCGGAGTGTAAAAATATCGCCGTGTGACAAACAAGCAAATGAGGATGCAAAAATGCTGTCGTACGATGAGCAGACAAAAGAGAGCGCACCTACTCAGTTGATGGATACAGGCTCTATTTCGGGTGAAGACGATAACGGCTCTACGAGAAAGGAAATAACAATGGAAAAGACATTGCAGGTTGAAGGTATGATGTGCGAAAAGTGCGTCGCCCATGTTAAGAAAGCCCTTGAGCGTGTTGAGGGAGTAGGGGAAGCAGTAGTGGACTTAGAAGGAAAGAGTGCAACAGTGAAGCTTACTGCAGAGGTTCCCGATGCGACTTTGATAGAGGCAGTAGTAGAAGAAGGCTACGAGGCTGAAATGGTGTAAAAAATGCTCCGAAATTAGAAAAATACCCCATAGATTTAGATAATCTGTGGGGTATTTTGTGTAAAGAATAATTTTAGTTTGCAAAGAAAGCCGAAGAACAGTACAGATCAAGCTCGATTTGCCAAAAAGGCAGGCTTTTCATGGAAATTCTGAGTTTCACTTCTGAGCTTCAATTCTAAATTTCACTTCAGCGTTTCATTTAAGAACCCTACTTCAGAGCTTTGATTCGGGACGCTACTTATCTTCGTGAGCTGCCTTTTCTGCTTTTGCCTTTTCAATAATCTCTTGGGTGGATTCGAAATCGTCAAAGCGAGCACTGCCTGGGGCCTCCATGCGATCAAGAGGCAAAACAACCAAACCGATATTGTTTACATATGCATAGATTTCCATACCGCGCTTGCAGCGGAAGGTGCATTCTACGCAAGGATTCTTATCGCAGTAAGCAAAAGCGTCTTCATCTGCTAATCCAAAAACAATTGGAGGCCACTTTTTAGGAGACACATATTTAGTCATAATGCCCGTGAAGGTTTTGAGCGCAAACCAACGAGGCTTGCAGTTTGAATCGACTGCTCTCCAGTCAATTTTTACGCAGTTGTTGTTTAAGCCACCCATAATTTGATAGTTCAGTTTGAAGCGATCTTCAACTTCTGCAGCAGGGATGGGCTGGAGTTGCTCCATAGGCTTACCACAGCAGGTAAGGTGATATTCAACATGAGCATAGGACGGCTCAAAAATAAGAGAACGTTCACCGTCGTTAATTAGTTCATTATCAACTGCGCCATCCATTCCTTGAACTACCGCACCGCACTCAGTGCAGTGAAAATAAGGAACATGGGCAGCGGTCACGCGAGGTTTCCAAGTTGCATGGGTGCGTGTTGGGCTATATTCTGCCATCAATACCCCTTCTCTTAGCAGTTTTATGCGTGTCATATTGTAATTCGCAATTCTGATAAATGCCTAGGATAAATTCCTAGATTTATTGGCGAGAATTTTCTTGCTGCCTTTTTGGCAGGAATGCGGTATGCAATCTGCAATCTGCAAGGATTATTTATGCGCTTCACGTACTCGCGCTCCGCGTACTGACTGCTCACCTAATTTCAAAAAAATCGATTTCGGCCAATTGATTCACAGTGACCCGATACAAAGCGCTTCTTCTTGACAGAGGGCACCAGGAAAAACTACGATTCGTAGTATTAAACCAAGATCCCGAAACGGAAGGGGAACGCGCATGAGCGTATACCAGGAGGCATATTGCCTGCCCGAATTCAAGTATGAGTACGAGCGCCTGAAGGTTGACGTTCGTGGTCCTATCCACGTTGTTTCTTTCGACGACGCTGCTAACCTCAATGCAATGTCTTACCAGCAGATGGCTGACTTCAATGATTATTTGAAGAAGGTTCGCATGGACCCAGAATGCCGCGTAATCGTTCTTACCGGCGAGGGCAAGTCTTTCTGTGCTGGCTTCAACCTGAACGAGCTCAACTATGAGCCTCCTGAGGACATGGGCCGCGCTCAGCGTGACCACTGCATCATGCAGACCATTTGCTCCGATCAGGCTGTAAACATGCGCAATGCTATGCAGCCAATCATTGGTGCTTTGAAAGGTCATGCAATCGGTGGCGGCCTTTCTTTGGCTTGCGCTTGCGACCTTCGCGTTTGCGGTGAATCCTTCAAGATGCAGGCTGGCTACCTCAACATCGGTCTTACCGGTACCGACATGTCTGGTTCTTACTATCTTCCTCGCATCGTTGGTTATGCTCGCGCTGCTGAAGCTTTGATGACTGCTCGCCGCATTGGCGCTGAAGAGCTTCTCGAGTGGGGCTTCGCTAACAAGGTTGTAGCTGACGAAGATGTAGTAGAAGAAGCAGTAAAGATGGCAGAAGCAATGGTTAAGAACTCTGCTCCTTTGGGTCTTCGCCTTACTAAAGAATCTTTGCAGTGCTCCCTCGACAACTCTTTCGAGGCTCAGATCAAGATGGAAAACCGCAACCAGGTTCTTGCTTCTCAGACCGAAGACGCTCGTCGCGGTGTTCGCAAGATGAATCCTAAACTGCGCGAAGAAGTAAAGGCTCATCCTGAGAACTTTGCATTCACCAATATGTAATTGCGCGTAGGACCCATTAACGGTTCTAAAGCATCAATAAAAATATATGGTGCATTATTGTCGCTCCCGAAAGGGAGCGACTTTTTTTTTATGTATAGGGAGTGAGCTAATGGCGATGGTTAACATCAAAACTCACCGATAATAGCGCGTTTTGGCAAAGCGAGAGCATTGGCTTATCGGGTTATGGTTTTGCTTGCTTAGAAATAAAGTATGACCTGCAAATATATGAAACTCCTATAGCTTTTTTCGAAAGAGGAATCCTTCTATTGGAAAACGAAATCGCTCGAACCAATAATCAAAAGTAACAAGACAAAGTGGGTAGTGAGGGAAACAACAAAGGGGAGCCTCATGGAAACAGTTAAATTTGCCGTTTTGGGTTTAAACCACGGATCGAAAATCGCGCGTTTTGCAAAGGAAAATCCCGAAGTTGATTTGATGGCCGTCGCTGGTTTTGGAGACGGGGATATCGCAATCGCGAACGATCTTGACGTTCCAATTTTTAGCGACTATACGCTTTTGCTTAAACAGACCCCTCTTGATGCGGTCTATATAGCTTTGCCTAATACGCTGCATGTTGAAGCAGTAGAAAATGCAATAGCGGCAGGAGTTAAACATATTCTGCTTGAAAAGCCTATAGCTAATACCGTCGAAGAAGGAAAGCATGTAATACAGGCGTGCAAAGATGCTGGTGTAACGCTTCTGATTGGGCATCATCGTCGTTCTTCAAGCAAGTATCAGTTACTTCGCAAAGTTATTGACTCGGGACGTCTGGGCAAAATCGTAGCTATCCAGTCTCGTTATTGCATCGCTAAGGATGAAGATTGTTTTGATCGCGAATGGTATGTTGCGAAAGGTGTTGGCGGCCCGCTTCTGATTAATGCTATACACGACTTCGATGACCTGAATTTCGTAATTGGCAAAAGCCCCGTTAAGGTATACGCCGCAACAAGAAACACGATCCGCGGAAATGAAGCCGAAGATTCCGCTTCGGTTCTTATTGAGTACGAAAATGGCGTTACCGCAACCTATGTGGTTTGTGATGGAACTCCAGGACCCTGGAATTACGACTTAGCTGCTGATGAAAATGAATCGTTCGTTATGTGCCCTGGCGAAAATAGCCTACAGGTATTCGGCACCAAGGGATCGTTTGGCTTCCCAAATATGGATTTGTATTACTACGACGAAGACGCTTTTGGGTGGACTCACGAACTCAAACACGAGCATTTTGAGGTAGAAACCAACATTCCGCTCAAAGCAGAACTCGAGCATTTTGTTGATTTATGCATGGGCAGGGAAACGACTCCACGATGCTCTGGTGAAGAAGGTTTGCGAACCCTCAAAATAGTTAACGGTGTATTTGAGTCTGCCGAAACAGAGAATGCAGTTTATCTGCAAAGCTAATAACTAAAGACATAACCAAAGAGAACCTGGCGTAGGTGTTACCGTTTCTGTAGGTATGATATAGAGCAAGCCTTTGCACAGTGTTTTATATCTGTGTGTTTATATCTGCGATGAGGGGTGAATATATCGTGAGACTGGAACACCTGCGCTACTTTACTCGCTTAGCTAATGTACTAAGTTATACCAAGGCGGCAAAAGAGCTCTATATTGCTCAACCAACTCTTTCTGCGGCCATTCGCCAGCTCGAAAAAGAACTGGGACTTCAGCTTTTTAAGCGAAGTGCGGGCAGTTCGCATGTTGAATTAACTGCTGCGGGAGAAATATTGCATGAATATGCTGAGCTTGCAGTAAATAACCTTGATACAGGAATTCGTTTAGCTCATGAAACGCAGGGTGAAATCAATTCGGAAATTAAAATAGGCACGATTTATGCGATGCAAGGCTACTTTTGGTCTCAGGCAATGCAAACTTTTACCGAGCAGCAAACGCCAACACCGAAGATAGTTATAGAGCAGGCATACTCTATCGAGCTCATTTCTCGACTACGCAAAGGCGAATTAGATGTGGTGTTTGCGGCAAAGACTGATGAATGGGCGGATTTAAGTTACACCTTGGTCTGGTCGCAACCGTTGGTGCTTTGTGTGAACAAGAGTAATCCGTTAGCAAAACGCAAGTCGGTTTCGTTAGATACAGTGTCTTCCAATGAACTACTGACGTATTCCTTAGCTTCACCCACGTTAAACTCAATCAAGAATAACTTGCCATGCGAAAAGCTGCGCTTGGTGCGTGAATATGACGACGAGATCACCATGAGTGCCATGGTTTCATCTGACAAGAATAAAATGGCACTATTCTGCTATTCATTTTTGGTGGAGGCTTTCAAGGATGTAGTGTGCCTTCCTATACGAGATTTACCCTACGATTTTCACAAAGTATATCTCGTAAGCCGCAAAGAATCTCATCCAAAAATTGTAGAAGATTTCATCCAATGCATGAGTAGTTATCGCTTTCCGAATGCAGCCGAAAACCCGCATGATTTCATTGAAGGCTTTTGCGTCTTTGAGAAATAACGCTTAGAGTAAAACATAACAAAGTGCTATGACTTTCTCTGAACAGCTTGTTACGTTATTGGAAAAGCAGAAACTATGCTCCGATAATCAGGTAAAAGAGATGTTGAGAGAGAGGTTTTTGTGGGTGCATTGAGACTGGCTGTGCTTGGGTTAAATTACGGCTCAAAAATTGCCTACTATGCTAAAAAAAATGCAGAAGTTGATTTGGTGGCTTTGGCTGGTTATGGCGATCAGGAAATGCGAATCGCAAGTGATCTAGAAGTCCCTATTTATAGTGATTACACTCTGTTGCTCAAACAGGTTTCTTTAGATGCTGCTTATATTGCTCTGCCAAACGACTTGCATCTGGAAGCCGTAGAAAACGCTATTCGAGCGGGGATAAAGAATATCCTGTTAGAAACTCCTATCGCTAATACAGTAGAAGATGGAAAACGTATTGCGGAACTATGCCAAGAAGCAGGGGTTAATCTTCTTGTTGGGCACCAGCGTCGTTTTTCTACTAAACATCAAATGCTTCATGAAGTTGTTACTTCGGGTTGTCTTGGCGAAATAATCGCGCTTCAAGCTTGTTATTGTGTTACAAAGGATCCTGTATGTTTTGCGCAAGATTGGCATGTAGAAAAGGGGGTTGGGGGACCTTTACTGATTAACGCAATACACGATTTTGATGATTTGAATTATGTTGTTGCAAAAACTCCAGTGAAAGTTTATGCGGTAGCGCACAATGCCACACGAGGAAATGAAGCTGAGGACTCAGCTTCCATACTTATTGAATACGAAAATGGCGTTACGGCAACATATACAATTTGCGATGGGACACCGAGCCCCTGGAATTATGATCTTGCAGCGGGCGAGAATAGAAAACTAGGAATGATCTCGGGAAAAAACAGTCTTCAGATATTTGGTACTAAGGGAACATTTGGTTTTCCGAATATGGATTTATATTATTACGATGACAATGCTTTGGGCTGGGCGGAGGAAATAAAGCATAAATCCTTTAATGTGGAAACGAATTTTCCTTTGAAATCTGAACTGGAGCATTTTATAGATTTATGTCTAGACCGCGAAAGTATGCCTCAATGCAGGGGAGAAGAAGGACTGCGGTCTCTTGAGATAGCAAATGGTGTTTTGGAATCTTCTGAAACGGGAAAAGCAGTGTATTTAATGAAATACAAACTTTAAAATTTTAAAAGTAAGTCTCCGACATTTGCTTGTGGGTTTAGAGCTACTAGAATATTTGTTTTAAACATTACAAAAGATAATTGCCTGAATACAAAGCACTTACTTAGCTATTAGCTGAATATCTTTTCTAGTATCAGAATAATAAATAAAGATAAATAGAGAATGGATAACCTGTTGATAGAGGGGGTTCTCATGAACGAAATAAGCAATGAGTTAAAAGATCTTTTAGGCGACATTGTCCAAGTGGGCATAGTCATTGAAGACATGGAAAAAGCAAAAAAAGGAATGAAAGCTCTGTTTGGCTTAGAACCTGATGCAGAAAGCGACAACTTATACAAGGGTACTTGGTATCGAGGAGAATATATCGATGCCCCAGTAAAAGCAGCATTTTATAATCAGTTCAACGTTCAACTTGAATTTCTTCAGCCAATTGGTGATGTAGATACAATTTGGCATGACTATCTAGATGAAGGATTTAGAAGGCACGGACATGCTTTGCATCATTTACGATTTGATGTACTAAATAACGATGAAGTGACAGAAAAGCTTGCAGCAGTAGGTATTACAAAATATATGGAAGGAAAGTCCCTCGTTGATCCTAGAGCAACTTTCACGTATTACGACTCCGTAGATGCTGTTGGCTTCATTATTGAAGTGGTAACAAAATTCGAATAGCAGATCAGTATTTAATAAAACAATGCATGTTGAAGTACTCAGTTTGACATAGATGTTAGAGGAATTGACTTCTTCAAAGTCTAATTATTTGGGGGATTAGAAAGGGAGTAAAATGGAAACGATTAAGATGGCAGTTCTGGGGTTAAACCAAGGATCAAAAATTGCTCGTGATGCAAAAGCTAATCCAGAGATTGATTTGGTGGCTGTTGCTGGATTTGGAGAGCATGATGAACAGGTTGCTAGTGAGCTAGAAGTTCCAATTTTTAGTGATTATAAGAATTTATTAAAAGAAGTGGATCTAGACGCGCTTGCAATAGCTCTGCCGAATACTCTTCATGTTGAATCGGTTGAACTCGCACTTGAGGCAGGAATAAAAAATATTTTATTAGAAAAGCCTATTGCTAATACGGTTAAAGAAGCAGAGCATATAATTGAAATTTGCAAAGAGGCAAATGCGGTTCTTCTAATCGGGCATCATCGTAGGTCATCCAGTAAATATAGATTTTTACGCGAAATAATAGATTCTGGCCGTATTGGTAAAATAGTTGGAATTCAATCAAATTACGCTATCGCAAAACCTCACTCATATTACGATGTCGAATGGCATACCAAAAAAGGAGGCGGCCCTCTTCTAATTAATGCCATCCATGACTTTGATGATCTTAATTTTGTTACTGGTATGACTCCTGCCAAGGTGTATGCGGCAGCTCGTAACACAATTCGAGGAAATGAAGTTGAAGATTCTGTTTCTGCGGTTGTGGAATTTAAAGAAGGAGTTACCTGTAGCTATTTCGTTAGCGATGGTACTCCTGGTCCGTGGAATTATGATTTAGCTGCAGAGGAAAACACATTCTTTACTATGTGCCCAGGAGAGAATAGCTTAAGGGTTTTTGGCACGAAAGGTTCATTTGGTTTTCCAAATATGGACTTGTATTACTACGACGAAAATGCTTTCGGTTGGACTTCTCCTCTTTATCATGAACATTTCGAGGTCGAGAAAAATGACCCTATGACTGCTGAACTGGAACATTTTGTTGATTTATGCAAAGGACGTGAGACCGTACCACGTTGTTCTGGAGAAAATGCTCTGGATACATTGAAGGTAATAAATGCTATTTTAGAATCTTGCGAAACCGGTAATCCGGTAGAGCTTTAAAGCAAACTCAATAATTATCAATTTTGATTCTGAGCCATATTCTTCTGTAAGGCTTTTAGGCCAAACCATGGGAATATGGCTTGATTTTGTTATGTATGCAGATATTTGTAAAATCGTTTGTTTTGGTTAACAATCAAAATAGTATGCACGCCAAAGTTAAAGGTATTTTATGAGACTTGAATATTTAAGGTATTTTAATCATTTGGCAAAAGTCCTTAATTTTACAAAAGCAGCAAAAGATCTTTTTATTGCTCAACCTACTCTTTCAGTAGCAATTAAACGCATGGAAAACGAATTGGGATTTCAACTTTTTATCAGAAAAGAAGGAAGTACCAAGGTCGAATTGACAAGAAGCGGGGCAGTGTTTTATGAGTATGTATCACAAATGCTAAACAATTTTGATACAGGCTTAAGAGTGGCTCGTGAATTGCAGGGCGAAGAAAATTCTGAGCTGCATATTGGTACGATATATGCTATTCAGGATCAGTTTTGGTCGAAGGCAATGCAGGAGTTTATTCAGTCTTGTTCGGTTGAGCCAAAAATATTTATAGAGCAGGCGTATTCCCCCGAACTTACTCAGCGTCTCCAGAAAGGAGAGCTGGATACTATTTTTGCAACTAAAATAGATGATGAAGATATAGGCAATCTAAGCTACATTCCAGTATGGTCTCAGCCGTTAGTTTTGGGTGTGAACAGAAATCATCCTTGGGCAAAAAAGAAAACTGTCACAGTCGAAGAGCTGAAAAAACGGGAAATTCTTACATACGCAAAAAGCTCTCCAGCGAATCGTTCTTTAGAAAAAAACTTAATACTTGAAGAAATGAACCTTAGAAGAGAATATGATGATGAAATTACTCTAAGTGCGATGGTTTCTTCTAATAAGGACAAGATGGCTTTGTTCTGTTATTCATTTTTGGTAAATGCATTTGAAGATGTAACGTGTTTATACATAAAAGGCTTGCCGCAAGATTTTCATAAAGTTTATCTGGTGAGTCGCAAGGAGACGCATCCGATGATCGTAGATCACTTCATTAACTTCATGAGCTTATATAGATTTCCTAGTGCAGAAATCGAAAGAAGATAGAGCGAGATAATCATTAATTCTCAATTTCAAAACTAGAGTAGATTAATAATATCAACCTCATTAAAACGATAGTTCTTTACTATAGTTTTACGGACAAAAATCTCACATTGGGTAATTATCAAATTCTTTAGACTAAATAAGAGAATCCGAATCATAAATTAAAAAAATGACTCTAGTCGTATATTCGCAGGTCAAAATCTAACGAATATTTATAGAAACTTGCACTAATGATAAATTCTATGAATCAATAGCTAAGAAATGGTTAGTTTACCTGCAACTATAGCAAAATGCAATAACTTATAAAAAAGCATCTTACATCGCTATTGGAAATGAATATCGCATAGATTGAAAATGAATCTCGGCAACATTAGAAAAATGAACAAGTTCTAAACGATAGTTAAATGGAAGATATCGTAATGGAATTGGTTTATGTTGCAAGAGAAAGAGGAGTGCGAATTCCTGCTACTGAGTTTATAAAATCATAGAAAAAGTGAGCTCTATGATTAAAATCGGGAATTTCGCAAGGGAAATCGATTAAATAGAAAGGAAGGGATACGCATGGCTTCTGATGCTCAAAAGTCATTCCACGGTATCGCAGCACGCCTCGACCGTTTGCCTATCTCTGGTTTCCACATGAAGATCATGTGGTTGCTGGCAGGTATTACGTTCTGCGACTCCGTTGACATGTCTGTCGGTGGCCCTATCGGTGCTGTTCTTCAGGACGAGGGCTTCATGACGCTTGAACAGTTTGCGTTCTTTAACTCTGTTACTATGATTGGCTACCTTGTTGGTGGTCTTATATCTGGTTGGGTATCTGACGGCTTTGGCCGTAAGAAGGCTGTTATCGTTTGTGGTGGTATCTTTACTATTGCATGTTTCGTTGCAGCAACTTCTCCTAATGCTGATTTCTTGACCGCATGCCGTTTCTTCATGGGTATTGGTCTTGGCGCTGCATTCCCAGCTGGTTATTCTGCTTTGACCGAGTACACACCACCTCACAAGCGTGGTAAGTATCAGTCTTACGTAGGTCTCATTGCTAACTGCGGTACTTTGTTCGGTTCTGTAATGAACCTTATTATTCTTCCTATCGCTGGTTGGCGCGAAGTGTTCGTATTCTGTGGCGTTCTTGGTGCAGTTTGCGTTATTTTGGTTTGGACCTGCATGGACGAATCTCCTCGTTGGTTGGCCCTCAATGGTCAAAACGACAAAGCAGACGCTATTGTATCTAAGCTTGAAGCAAAGGCTGCTGCTGGCGGTAAGACGGTAGAAGAAGTTACCTCTGAAGAGATTCAGCGTCGTGAGCAGGAGCAGGAAATCAAGCAGCTTCCTTGGAGCTTCTTGTTCAAGAAGAAAGTTATTACCCGTACTTTAACGGCAATGCTTCTCTGCTTCACTATGAACGTAATCGTTTATACGGTTATTACTTGGACTCCTACCATTCTTCGTGCAAACGGCTTCGACACCAGCCTTGCAACTTTGACTACGGTAGTAATGCAGATGGGTATTCCTATCGGTGTAGGTCTGTTGACCTTCTATGTTGAAAAGGTAAACCGTAAGGTTATCCTCATTGGTTCTTACTTGGCAGTAGCTATTCTTGGTCCTATTTGGTCTTTGCTTCCTACTGATAACACGGCACTTATCATGGGCTTTGGTTTCTTGGTTTGTGTATTTACCTTTACCAACTCTGTTACCACCGCTGCAATTTATCTTTCCGAGCCTTTCCCAACGGCTTGCCGTATCCGTGGTGCAGGTGTTGCTAATGCATTCGGTCGTTTGGGCGGTATCTTCAGCCCAATGTGGATCGCATTCTTCGTTGCATCCCCAATCGGCACCATCGGTGCATACTTGGTAAACTCCTGCCTCATTATTGTTACTGTAATCTGGCTGGCAATCTTTGGTGTTGAGACTCGTGGTCGTACGCTTGAAGAAATTACCAAGGGTCTGGAAGAGGACTAATTTAACAGCAGGTTAGTTAGTCTTCTAAAAACTGCTCTTTCTCAGGTGGGGTCCGAATTTCGGGCCCCACTCTTATATTCAATGGCGAAATATAAACAATTCCCGTAGTATAGAAACGAAAATAAATAGCAACGTATTTTGAATAACGAAAATAAATAAATACGGTATGCTAAGTAACGGTTTCTGAACTAAGGGGATTTAGTTTAAAGATCTTTAATTTTTCTTTTGGTTCAATAGGGGATGGAGCAGAACCAAAGGATTATTCCAAGGAGAGGAATTCATAATGAGGCTTGACTATTTGCGTTATTTTAACCACTTAGCCAAAGTTCTGAATTTCACCAAGGCAGCAGAAGATTTATTTGTTGCACAGCCTACGCTTTCTGTGGCTATTAAGCGTATGGAACAAGAACTTGGGGTTAAGTTATTTAAGCGCGGTAAGGGCAGCTCTCGTATTGAGCTAACTGAATCTGGCGCTGCTTATTATGAATATGTTTCTCTTGCCTTGAACAACCTTGATACGGGATTGCGTGTTGCACGAGAGATTCAAGGTGAAGCAAATTCGCTTGTGCGAGTAGGTACGGTTTATTCTATGCAGGGTATCAACTGGTCCCAGGCAATGCAGGCGTTCTTGAGTAAAAAAACGAATCCTCCAAAAATTTCTATCGAGCAGTCTTATTCTCCTGAACTCATTGCTCGTTTACGTAAAGGCGAATTGGACGTAGTATTTGCCGCACGCATGGATGATCTGGACGATCTGAACTACATCTATGTGTGGTCACAACCATTGGTGCTGGGCGTGCACAAAAATCATCCTTTAGCTAAGCGCGAAAAAATTACCTTAGATGATTTGAAAAAGTACGAGATTCTAACCTATCCAAAAGAGTCTCCTGTTCAACGTATTGATATTGAACTTCCCGTTGATGAAATGAACTTGCTTCGCGAATACGACGATATAATTACCATGAGCACGATTATTTCGTCTGACGAAAACAAGTTGGCCCTATTTTGCCATTCGTTTTTGGTTAACGCTTTTTCTGATGTGGTATGCCGTCGTATCGAGGGTCTTTCAGAAGACTTCCATAAGGTGTATCTGGTAAGCAGGAAAGAAACGCATCCGAAAGTTGTGGATGACTATATTTCATTCATGAGTGCTTATAGTTTCCCGAACATTTTAGAAACAGGCACTATCAACTAATTAAATGAGCGAAGACGCGCTAAGACTTTAAGCTCTTAAGAAAATGCAATTACGTTTTGACCGCTTTCTTTTAAATACTTACCTTCTGGTAAGTAGAGCTTGAACTAAAATTCAATCTTTCATGCATAAAATGCCAGTTCAGAATCTCTATAGAAAAACGTAATAAATTAACTGAAAAAAGCTATTCGCACAATTAAGTAATAAAAGTTCACAATATCTTTCCAGAAGTTATTGATGCTCACTTTTAATGATATGGGTGGATAAAAGCGGCATCACTTCAGGGGAAGGTCGTTCTGACCTAGATACTTCTGCTTGAAACAAGACATTTTGCCTAGTTTCTTCCTTTAGGAATCGAGTTCAACTTAAGAGGGACAAACAACTCCTTTTGCATTGGGGCATGAAGGAGTAAGTTGTTTTGCTTTCGGCAAAACTCGTAAGAAATGAAAGGAAGGCGATATTCGTATGGCTTCGACTGAAGCAAACAAGTCGTTCCACGGTATTGCAGCACGTCTTGACCGCATGCCTATCTCTGGCTTCCACAAGAAGATCATGTGGCTTCTTGCTGGCATCACGTTCTGCGATTCCGTTGACATGGCTGTTGGCGGTCCTATCGGTGCTGTTTTGCAGACCGAAGGCTTCATGACGCTTGAGCAATTTGCGTTCTTTAACTCTATTACCATGGTTGGCTATCTGGTTGGTGGCTTACTTTCTGGTATTGTTTCTGACAATTTTGGTCGTAAAAAGGCTGTTATTGTATGCGGCTCGGTATTCACTATTTTCTGCTTTGTAGCTGCTGCAGCTCCTAATGCAGACTTCCTGACTGGCTGCCGCTTCTTTATGGGTCTTGGCCTTGGTGCTGCATTCCCAGCTGGCTATTCTGCTTTGACTGAGTACACGCCACCTCACAAGCGTGGTAAGTATCAGTCCTATATGGGCTTGATCGCTAACTGCGGTACCTTGTTTGCATCTGTTATGAACCTTATTATTCTGCCTATTGCTGGTTGGCGCGAAGTATTCGTATTCTGCGGTGTTCTTGGTGCTGTAGTAGTAATTCTTGTTTTGACCTGCATGGACGAATCTCCTCGTTGGTTGGCTATGATGGGCCGCAACGATCAGGCAGATGCTATTGTTACCAAGCTTGAGGCAAAGGCAGCAGCGGCTGGCAAGACCGTAGAAGAAGTAACCGACGAAGAAGTTGCAGCACGTGCAGCAGAGCAAGAAGTAAAGCAGCTTCCCTTCTCGGTATTGTTTAAGAAGAAGATGCTTCCTCGTACCTTAACGGCAATGTTCCTTTGCTTCGTAATGAATGTTTTGGTTTACACCATCATTACGTGGACACCTACTATTTTGGTTGCAAAGGGCTTCGACACAAGCATGTCTACCTTGATGACGGTAGTTATGCAGTTGGGCATTCCTGTTGGTGTTGGCGCTCTTACCTTCTATGTTGAAAAGGTAAATCGTAAGACTATTCTTATTGGTTCTTACTTGGCAGTAGCTATTCTTGGTCCTATTTGGTCTTTGCTTCCTACTGATAACACGGCACTTATCATGGGCTTTGGTTTCTTGGTTTGTGTATTTACCTTTACCAACTCTGTTACCACCGCTGCAATTTATCTTTCCGAGCCTTTCCCAACGGCTTGCCGTATTCGTGGCGCAGGTGTTGCAAATGCGTTTGGTCGTGTAGCAGGTATCGTAAGCCCAATGTGGATTGCATTCTTCGTTGCATCTCCAATTGGAACCATGGGCGCTTACCTTATTAACTCTGCACTTGCAGTTGCTATGTCAATCTGGCTGGCAGTATTCGGCGTTGAAACTCGTGGTCGTACCCTTGAGGACATTACCAAGGGCTTGCTCGACGAAGACTAAAAAGACATTATTACAATCTTCCGCCCAGTAAAAAGCTCCGTGCCTTTGTACACGGAGCTTTTTATACATTGTCTTTTGTTATCTCCTGGTAATAAAGATGAACTAATGAAATAGTGGCGGGTGAGTTGCCTAAAGTAAAATATAGATATTCAAAGACTAGAGGGAGGGAAGTAATGAACGAGGAAAAGAAGGGAACGGGTATCACTGGTCATACTCACATGGTTGCTATGATTGGTAGTCCTGTAGAGCACTCCGCATCGCCTGCAACGCATTCGCTTGCTTACAGAAAAATGGGAATCGATGCAGTTTTTCTTGTATTTGATGTTCAAGAAAAGGATTTAGCCAATGTCATGGGTGCTTTTCGAGCAATGAAAGGCTGGGTAAGCACAACAGTTACAATGCCCTTGAAGCAAGCGGTTATTCCGTATCTAGATGAACTCAGCGATGCTGCTAGGTTGATGAGCAGCGTTAATATGATTAAAAAAGAAGAGGACGGAAGGCTGGTTGGTCACAATACCGATGGTCAGGGGTTTGTGAATAACCTTAAAAAGCATGACGTAGAAATTAAGGGTAAGGTTATGACATTAATTGGTGTCGGAGGGGCGGGTTCTGCTATTTTCGTTCAGTCTGCCCTAGATGGTCTTGCTCGGCTTGATGTCTTTGCTCGTGAAGGAGGAAGGTCCTATAAGCATGCGTATGAGCTTAAAGAGGCAGTAGAGAAATCGTGCGAATGTCAAATTAATATTTATCCTCTTGAAGACAAAGAGCAGCTTAAGCGCTCGATTGCCGAATCGGATATTTTGGCAAATGGTACTAATGTGGGTATGGGTGAAGGTAATACGAAAACCCCAGTGCCAGCAGAAGTAATTAAGCCTGGTATGGTGGTTGCCGATGTGATCTATTCGCCTCTTGAGACTCAGCTTCTGAAAGAGGCAAAGGCTCGTGACTGTACCATCGTTAATGGTCTTGGAATGCTTAACGAACAAGCAGTTGTGGCTGATAGAATTCGCTTTGGCATAGAGATTCCCATCGAAGAAATAAAGGCAGAACTCGCAGAATAGAACTAGTCCAGTTTAGTAAATTAAGATCACTAAAAAATCCCGTCCGAAAAATACTTCGGGCGGGATTTTGCGGGTTATAGGCTAAAATGTGTTGCTAGCGTCTAGTCCCAATCATGTCTGAATGCTTCATGCAATGGATCTATGTGATGCAGCTCGCTTCACATCACTGCATCGCCCCATTTGGGTATATCTGAGGAGAGCTTTTCTCTTGTAGTAAGCTTGTTGTATATTGCATCTATGTCATCGTCTGTTGGCATAACACTAAGAATGTCCGCTGGGCCAAGCGGGCATTCTGTATTTAGATAGCACCACCAAAATACTGCTTTGATTCTTCTGTTTAGGCTAAGGCCTCTATGCAGCCTTAGCATCTCTCTAATTGGCGCATTAACTCCTCCTTCAATTTGGTTGTTCATAGAAGGCAGTGTGCCACCTAAGCTAAGAAGCGGATCTAGATAGGTAAAGAGATGTCCTGAGTTGATTAGACGGTTTAGAGAAGCTTTTGCTTTTCTTAAACGCTCGTGAGTAAAAACATACTTACCCTCTATAAAGGTCTTTTCTGATAAGAACTCATCCCAGTACTTACACCAATCAAAATATCTTCTAAGCCATATAAGAGCATCTTTCTCTGTTTTGATATGAAGTAGTTCATTAGCTATTAAAAGTAGCTCTCTACCAGGGACAAGATGAGGATTTCGTGTTGTATAGCGTCTTACTTGACTATACGCATGAAAGGTACATCGCTATACTTGAGTATCAGGCCATATTTGCTTTACAGCACTTAAGAAGCCCTGCCCTCCATCACTTACCACCATATCTGGAGGAGCTATTCTTCTAAGTAGATTAACCCAAGCTTGAGTGTGCTCATGACGTGCTAGATACCAACCTAGGACATACTCATCACTGCAAGCAATCAATATAACTGCTTTTCTGCCTAGATGGATTCCATCTACATATACAACACGATGGATCTCATCAATGAGTGGTGGTAGTGCCCAGTACCTCCAAAACTTACTAGTGTTGCGTCTAAAAGTTCGTCCAGAGACATCCATGTCTACCTGCCTTTTCCTAGGCATTAGCCAATCTAGAAAAACTTTTAGCTGCTTTGCATAAGAGTTAATCGAATGAATCTTAGTGGTACTGCAGCTCTTACATCTCCAACGCTGTTTTCCTGCTTTTGTTTTGCCATGTTTTGTCATTGATTTATGACAGATTGGGCACTTTGGAGCGCTTATTTTCTTCTCCTAGAAAATCAACCAACAGATATGGTTAATTTTCTTTAGTTAAACAGGAGAAACAGAAGAAATTAGCAACACATTTTTTCCGACTAAGCTGTTGGTAGCGCTCAACAGAAAGCCCCCAGAAATGGGGGCTTATCTGGTCTTATATTGTGGTTATAGCAACACATTTTTTCCTATAACCCGATTTTGCTGTAGGTAATACTGAATAGGCTTGAACGATGTCTGATTTACCTAGCTAAATTCTATCGGAGCGTTTTCGCCAATGGACTACTTCTTCACTTCAGTGCGAGCAATCTTAGCTTTGCGAAGCGTGGGCTTTTCTTCAGCTACCTGCTTCATAAATACGGCAGCTAGGATATCAAGTATCAACATGATAAAAGTACCAGGATCAGGGATGCCCACAGTAGTAAGAAGCATGAATTGGTACACAACAGCAATAACTGCAACAAGACCCATGATTATGACTAAGATTCTCGGAGAAGCTTTGTCATAGAGCCAGTGGAAGCCTTTAAAGTTAATGGTGGCACCAAAAATACCAACGAAAATAAGCAAAATTGCTTCAACGCGCAAAAGTGTAGCTACAGAATATCCGTTAATCATATTGCCGCCGTACACCTCAAGATCGAAAGTGGCAAAGTCACCTTCAAAGCCACCAAATTGTTGACCTTGGGCATAAGCGATAATAGCGCATGCTGCACCAGCGAGAGCGCAAATGATTGACCAAATAAAAATAGCGTTGTACGTGTTATGAAGGCGATGGCGCTTAGGCGTTAGAGGGTAGCCGTCATCACCAATGCGATTGCCTTCTTTGTCGTAGTGAATGTAAAGCGGTTTTTTCTCGGGCGCTTTTTCTGGATTGAGCGCTTTGGATTCGTCTTTAGAATGGGGACGTAAACGGAATTTCATACCTATCCTTTAATCAATTTCAAACGTGTAATAGTGTATCGAAGATGTGCGTGAAATAGAGCGGTAAAGCACTTGTTGCGGCATATCTCCATGATTGAATACATACATATAGACAACTTTTTATCATACCCATTTCTTATCAGAATGCGCACTTATAGAAGTTGCAATTCGTTGTAACTTTGCTTCTGTTATATTAAAAATCTATTGGACAAGAGTGTATAGGTAAAAGAAGAGTCGAAAAACCCATGAAGCTTGCTCACTTGCGATATTTCAAACATTTGGCTTCTGTTATGAGCTTTACCAAGGCGGCAAAGGATTTATTTATCGCACAGCCTACTCTTTCAGCGGCAATTAAGCGTATGGAGCAGGAGTTGGGTTTTGCCTTATTTACTCGCACTGAAGGCGTTGCAGCGCGTATCGAGTTAACCACGCAGGGAAAAATTTATCTGGAATATATTACTCGCGCGCTTGAAACCTACGACGAGGGTATTCGTCTTGCTGAACAATCGATTGCTATCAGCGAAAACACCATGCGTCTGGGGACGGTGTATTCCATGAAGGGCCAATTCTGGTCTCAGGCGATAAGTGACTTTGTGGCGCAATACGAACAGCGTCCGCTTATTCATATGGAACAGGCATACTCTGGCGAACTTGCGCGTCAGCTTAAAGAGGGCAAGATAGATGTTGCCCTCGCGGCAAAAACGAAATATGCCACCGATTTGAATATGACGCTGGTATGGAATCAGCCGCTGGTGGTTTGCGTAAATAAAAAGCATCCGCTCGCACAACACGCATCGGTTTCATTGGATGACTTGAAGGGCTATCGCCTGCTTACCTACGGTAAAGAATCCTCAGCTGCGATGGGCTTGGATGATCTGTTTGCAAACAGGGAAGATGAATTCGATTTGGTCCGTGGTTTTGACGACGAAATTACGCTTTCTTCCTTTGTTTCTACCGATCCTGAAAACGTGTCGCTTTTGGTGTATTCCTTCTTGGTAAAGTCGTTTGATGATGTGGTCTGCTTGCCTATCGATGGCGTCCCGCAGGATTTTCATAAGGTATACCTTATGAGCCGCAAGGAGCCTCATCCCAAGCTGGTAAGCGATTTTATTAGCTTTATGAGCAACTATGCATTCCCTGAATTATCTACCCGCTAGAAGCTGTCTTCAAAAGCGGCAGAGGCCTTAGGGAAAGGTGCCAAGCTACGACGCAAAATACCATGCATTTCAGCAATGGCAATTCCATAATTCACAATAGGAACTCCTGCAGCGCGACATGATGCTATGCGATAGCACATTTCGCGATCATTGAGCATACAGGCACCGCAGTGGATAACTAAATCGTATTCTTCAAGCGAATCGGGGAAGCCTCCTCCAGAGGTGAAATCAAAATGAGGCTTAGCGCCTGTGAAATTGCGAATCCAGTTAGGAATTTTCACTGTACCAATATCGTCGCATTGACGATGGTGTGTACATCCCTCAGCAATAAGAACGCGACTTTCGCTGGTCAGTTGAGCTAAACGTGCGGCACCTGCGGCGTAGTCTTCAAGATTACCTTTGTACCGTGCCATCAGAATAGAAAAAGATGTGAGTTGAATATCTTCGGGCGTAAGCTCGGCAACCTTTTCAAACGCTTGGGAGTCGGTAATAACGAGGCGCGGCTTGCGCGTGCAAGCTTGGAGTGTTGCGGTAAGGTTTTCTGGTTGACAAGCCAGACAGATTGCATTGCAATCCAGCACATCGCGCATAACCATTTGCTGAGGCAAAATGATGCGGCCCTTTGGGGCGGAGCTGTCAATAGGAATAATCAGTACAACGAGGTCGTTTTCTTCAAGTAAATCTGCAACAAGCCGTTTATTTGATTCGACTTGTTTAGCGCACGAGCCTATGAGGTCTTTGAGCTCGTAGATGCCCTCACCTGTTTGAGCGCTTACAAAAATGCTTGCAGAGTTTTTGCGGGAAGCGTTGTGAAAAGCCGCAAGTTGTTCGGTGGAGATTTCGTTCAAAACCGCAGCGCGTTCTTCTTCTGAAAGCAGATCGGCCTTGTTAAGGGCAACTACAAAAGGAATTTCTCGAAGCTTGAATGCTTCAATTAGTTCGAGATCTGGCTGCTGGAAACCGCAGGTGGCATCAATTATCAAGACCGCGCAATCGCACAGACGAAGTGCCTTCTTCGCTTTCGCAACGCGCTGGGCACCCAAATCCCCTTCGTCGTCGATACCGGGGGTGTCAATAATTACGACGGGGCCCAACGGTAAAAGCTCCATGGCTTTTTTGACAGGGTCGGTGGTCGTTCCCTTGGTGTCGGAAACAATAGAAAGATCCTGATTGGTGACCGCGTTAACTACGCTGGATTTTCCCGCGTTGCGGATACCGAAAAAACCAATATGGAGACGTTCTGCTGAAGGGGTAGCGTTGAGGCTCATGGGTTTCTCCTAGAAGCGATAGTCGCGTCCAACACCGTCGACGATATTGCGGATATAGCTTTCTGCAAGTTCCTTCGTTTTTGGATTAGTTACTTTTTGCAGCTCTTGTTGAATGATGGTCATGCCTTTTGTTTTGGTTTCAGGGGTTGCGTAGTCGGTCAAATATTCTGCCAGCGTAATTAACGCATTGGGGTGACAGAAGTTTAGAATTTCGCCATTTTTACAGAAGGACATAAACCTATCACCCGTACGTCCTGCGCGATAGCAAGCCGTGCAGAAGCTTGGAATGTGGTTGTTGTCCAAAAGCCAGCTAATAACTTCATCTAGCGTGCGCTGATCGGATACGTCAAACTGTTCGGTATCGTGCGGACGTTGTTCTTCAACGTAGCCGCCAACAGAGGTACGTGAACCGCCACTGATTTGCGAAATGCCATATTGTAGGGCATGTTCTCGCACCGTTTGGCTTTCGCGCGTAGAAATAATCATGCCTGTATAGGGAACTGCGATACGAATAAGCGCGATAAGCTTTTCGAACATTTCGTCAGGAATGCCGTTGTCGAATTCGTCGGGGTTGATATCCATTGCAGGCTTAACGCGAGGAACGCTGATGGTGTGGGGACCTACGCCGTGTAATGCTTCTAGGTGCTCAGCATGCATTAAGAGGCCCGCAAATTCGTAGCGATAACCTTCCAAGCCGAACAGAACACCTAAGCCCACATCGTCAATACCGCCTTCCATTGCGCGATCCATGGCTTCGGTGTGCCAGTTGTAGTCACTCTTGGGGCCTGTTGGATGCAGACGCTTGTAACTTTCTTTGTGGTAGGTTTCCTGGAACAGAATGTAGGTGCCAATTTCTGCTTCTTTAAGCATGCGATATTCATCTGCGGTAGTAGCGGCGATATTTACATTAACACGCCTGATAGCGCCATTTTTATGTTTGATGGAATAGATGGTATGCATGCTTTCCAGGATGTATTCGATAGGGTTGTGTTTGGGGTCTTCACCTGCCTCTATTGCAAGGCGCTTGTGGCCCATATCCTGCAAGGCAATTACTTCAGCGCGAATTTCGTCTTGCGTAAGTTTGCGGCGCGGGATTTCTCGGTTCTTTGCATGGTAGGGACAGTACAAACAACCGTTCACGCAGTAATTCGAAAGATACAGTGGTGCGAACAGAACAATACGGTTGCCGTAATAGGCTTGTTTGATATCGTGAGCTAGCTTTTTGATCTCTTCATTGATTTCTGGATCATCGCAAGCAAGCAAAACCGAAGCTTCGCGGTGCGTAATAATGGCACCGTGATCGTTGGAAGGGTGCAAGTTAGTGCGCGCCTTATCCAGAATGGAACGGCACAGCTCAATATCGTTTGCGTGCGCATCGGCATAAGCAAGCGTGTCTAGAATTTCTTCGTGGTTGATGAATTCATCAGCACACAGAGACTTAGGATTGTAGGGAAAAGACGTCATTTATTGTCTTCCTTTCGGGTCTCCACGATCGACTACAACGTTATAGCCAATCGTTTGCATTTCGGCACCAAGGAGGTTTAGGTGCTCTGCTGCCTCGGTGCCAGTATGGGCTTTATTGTTATACAACTCATAGTTCGCGCGTACGTTTAACGGCGAAAGGTTGGGCATTACTACGTTGGCACCCGCAAGCATTCCCCTAATGCGCCCTTGGGGGTCAAGTGATCCCAGAGCGGTGGTTGCGGGAAGTAATACAGGTGGGTGAATGATGCGAATAAGCGACAGCAAGAAGCAGGTAAGCTCAATGCTGCCAGCAGGCTCATTAGAAAATGGTGTGGCGTGATGGGGAATGAAGGGTCCGATGCCACACATTTCGGGCTTAAAGTGCTCGATATATTTCAAGTCATGCGCTAAATCATGCGCTGTTTGATAGGGTGCACCTACCATGAAGCCACACCCGACGGCATAGCCAATGGAGCGAAGATCTTCTAAACATTGCAGACGATCTTCGAGGTGCATGGTGCCTGGATGAAGCTTTGTGTAAAGGTTTTCGCGCACCGTTTCGTGGCGAAGCAGATAACGATCGGCACCCGCTTCGAATAAGCGCTGATAGCTTTCGTAACTGCGCTCGCCCAGTGAAAGCGTGATAGCGCAATCGGGGTGTGCAGTTTTAAGGGTTCGAAGCAGTTCGACCAAGCGATCGTCGGTAAACCAAGGATCTTCGCCGCCTTGAAGAACGAAGGTTCTAAATCCCAGCTTATATCCTTCATTGGCGCATTCAATTATTTCGTCGAGACTTAATCGATAGCGCGTGCAGGTGGTGTTACTTTTACGAATGCCGCAATACAGGCAGTCGTTTTTGCAGTAATTACTGATTTCGATAAGGCCGCGAATGTAAATGTCGGTATCGTATATATCTTCGCGAATACGACGCGCTTCTTTTGCTAAGTATTCAGCAATTTCGTTATCGTAAAACGCTATAAGCGCTTCGTATTCTTCAAGTGAAAGCGAATGGGTTTGTGTGAGTTTTCGGGCAAGATCCAGTAATGAGCCATGCGAAATGTGCTTATTGCATGTTTTGTTATGTTCTTGCTCTTGTTTCATTGCTCACGTATCTTTTCGCTGGACGAAGTCCTTTTTGTCAAATTCTTTCGATGTTAGTTCCGCAAACCTCTTTGGTGAAAACCTTCTGTTCGGGACTCTTTTGTGTCCGATAATGTTCTTTTCTTTGTGTCGAATTACGTTCTTTCGCGGATAAAAGTTAACCGGCGAGATATCCAAGCAAGATATCCCACCGGTATTTCTAATAGGTAACAATCTTTTGAATCGTTATCGTGTGGTTACTTAGATGTCCCACTCAACCTGTTCGGTGTGGAGCCATTCTTCTGCCGTTTCAGAAAGCGGCTTGCCAATCCAGTCGGCGTAGAGCTTTTGGATGTCAGGATTTTCATGGGAGAAGCGCAAGGTGTCATTCGAATCAAGACGATTCAGAACCTTAGCGCGTTCAGCTGCCATTTCTACGTTGAATTCAATGGGCTGTCCGCCGCCACCAACGCAGCCACCAGGACATGCCATGATTTCAACAAAGTCGTAATCAACTTCACCTGCTTCAAGAGCATCAAGAAGCTTTGACGTGTTTTCAAGGCCACTTGCTACGGCAATCTTGATGGTGAGATCTGCAATCTCTAAGGTCTTGTCGGTCCAAGGACGTTCAGGCGTTGCTTCGGTGGTGTCGCAAGTAGCAAAGTCGGGGTTCTTGCCCGTCAAAATGAAGGCAGCGGAGCGCAATGCAGCTTCCATAACACCGCCCGTGCGACCAAAGATGGTGCCAGCGCCTGTGGACAAACCTAAAGGATTGTCGAACGCAGTTTCTTCCAGGTCGGCACAGTTTACGTTGAACATACGCAGCATGTTGTTGAATTCGCGCGTGGTAAGAACGGCGTCTACATCGGGACCTGCTTCGGTAGAAAGCTGAGGAACGCCACACTCGTATTTCTTAGCAACGCAAGGCATTACGGAAACAACAAACATGTTTCTCTTGCCTGCAGCCTCCATAGGTTCTTTTAGGGTGTTTTTAACGACTGCACCCATCATCTGGTGAGGAGACTTACTGGTGGAAAGCTGCTCTACGAACTGTGGGTAGTGAAGCTTTGCGAAGCGAACCCAACCAGGGCAGCAAGAAGTAAACATGGGGCGTTTCTTGCCAGAGGTATACCACTCAATAAATTCGTTGCCTTCTTCCATGATGGTAAGGTCGGCAGCGAAGTCGGTGTCGAATACGCGATCGAACCCTAAGGATTTAGCAGCAGCAGCCATGCGACCAGGCGTTGCTTCTTCATGGGTGAGTCCCATTACTTCGCCCCAGGCGCTGCGGATAGCAGGCGCAAATTGAATAACGGTCATAGTTTCAGGATCTGCCAGAGCGTCTAGCACCTTAGGAATATCATTGCGTGCAGTAAGAGCGCCAGTTGGGCAGTGGGTAATGCACTGGCCACACAAAGCGCAACCTGCTTCGGTGATGTCTTTATTGCCGCGTACGGTAATACCGCGGAATGCGGAAGGGCCCTTGAAGTCCCATACGTTGCAGTGCTGAACCTTGGCGCACTCTGCTACGCAGCGGCCGCAACGGATACATTTGCTTTCGTCGCGCTGCAAGGGGAAGTCTTCATCCCATGGCTCGAAATCAAATACAGGGTCGAAATCGAGTTCGCCCACATTCAGTTCGGCGGCAGTGCGCTGTAAAGCGCAGGTGCCCGTACGTTCGCACGTGGTGCATTCGCTGCGATGACCTTCAAGAATGGTACGCATGTTTTCGCGACGTGCTGCAATAACGCGAGGTGAATTCGTGCGGATATTCATGCCGTCACGAACGGGTGTATTGCAGGCAGCGCTTAGTGCGTCATCGCCTTCGGTTTCTACGACGCAAATGCGGCAAGAACCAATTTCGTTTAAATCTTTCATCCAGCACAACGTCGGAATGGAAACACCTGCAGCTTGTGCAGCGTCCAAAATGCTGGAGCCTTCTTCTACTGATACGGCTTTGCCGTCGATGGTTACGTTATACATATTGGACTCGGCCTCCTTCCATTACGCCGCAGCCATAATGATCGCAGCGCAAGCAGCGGCCGCATTCTTGCTGGGCTTCTTCAAGGCTCATTTCAACTTCAACAGCGTCGAAGTCGTGCTTACGCTCGTAGGCGGGACGTTCAACAATGTTTACACGACCGCAGGCAGTGCGATTGTTGGGCTTAGGTGCGGGAGCGGTTGCGCCGCAATCAAGCTTGTGGTCAAAGCCCAGGTAATCATCAATGTTGTGTGCAGCAACTTTGCCTGCGCTAATTGCAACGATTACCGTCTTAGGGCCAACCTGGCAGTCGCCACCAACAAATACATTGTCGGGGCCATGAAGAGATTTCAGGTATTCGTCTGCCTGGAAGTAGGTACGATCAGCTTCCATGCCGAATTGCTCGAATGGAGCAGATTCAATGGACTGACCAACCGCGATAAGAATAATGTCTGCCTCAATGCGGTGTAGTTGCTTGTTTGCCTTCTGCGGGGTAGGACGGCCACCCTTAACAGGGCCAATCATTTGAGGCTGAGTATAAAGTGCAGTGCAGCGACCATCTTTTACTTCAATATGGTCAGGTGCTTGAAGAACGCACATTTCTACGCCTTCTTGCATAGCTGAATCGATTTCAGCGCGCAGAGCGGTCATATCTTCAATGCGACGACGATAGGCAACTGTTACGCTTTCGGCACCAGCACGAACACTGGTGCGAGCGCAGTCCATGGCAACGTTACCGCCGCCAATAACGACTACCTTTTTACCCGTGAAGTCGGGGTAGTTGTTTTCACCAATTTCGGTAAGCAAATCAACCGCGCTCATTACGCCTTCAGCATCAGAGCCTTCCATGCGCAAAACTTTGCCACCTTGAGCGCCAATAGCCACATAGCACGCATCGTAGTCTTTGGAGATTTGTGCCATGTTCTTGGTGTCGATGTCGCTTTCATAATGAACGGTAATGTTTCCTGCGGAAAGAATGGCGCGAATGTCCTCTTCCAAACGTTCGCGAGGGAAGCGGTAGGCAGGAATGCCATAGCGCATCATGCCGCCAAGGTGCTTGCGGCGCTCGAAAACGTGAACTTCGTGTCCCATCAGTGCACTAAAGTATGCGCACGTTAAACCGGAGGGGCCGCCACCAATAATGGCAATCTTTTTGCCCGTGGGTTCTGCTGGCTTAGGGGTTTGAACCTTGTCAGCAGGCATGTTGTCTACAGCGAACTTCTTGATGCCACGAATGTTGATTGGCGCATCAAGCAAGGTGCGACGACAACGATCTTCGCAAGGATGTTCGCAAACGAAAGCACATGCGGTAGGGAAGGGGTTGTCTTTGCGAATCATGTTGATTGCGCCAGCGTAGTCACCTTCGCCTACAAGAGCGATGTAGGCTGGAACATTTACATGAGCAGGACACATGGTTTCACAAGGAACGGTTTGCGTTACGCCTTCCTGGCAGGTGTAGTTGGTAACATGGCTTTCGTATTCAGCAGCAAAGGTATCCATACCTTTCAGGAATACATCGGCAGCATGCCAACCAATAGCGCAATCGGCAGTATCACGAATAACCGTTGCCTTCTTACGCATAGTTTTTAGCAAGTCGGGTGTGCCTTCAAAAGCAAGCACTGCTTCAAGCATTCCTTCAAGTTGGGGAATACCTTCACGGCATGGAGTGCACTTTCCGCACGTTTGACAACCGCTTGCTTGTAATAAAGACAGCTGCATAGCAACGGGGCACATTCCAGGGGGTGTTGCTTCAATACGGCGAGCGAACTCTTGCATGTAAGCTTTTTGCAAGGCATCGTCGTGAGCGACGGGTGCCACGGATAGTTTGCTCATCCAATCCTCCTAACATGTGAACGATAAGTTGTAGCTATCACTTGGGCTCAGTGCTACAAAAGGGGCTTATCTGTGTGCATACGAAAACCGCATACGCGAAAAGCCTGCCCTTAATTGTATAAAACGAAACACTCTGCTAGACAAATTAAAATATGCAAATTACCAGGGGCTTTATTGATTCTGTTGAAAAATATTCATCGGAGATCTTCTCGGGCGGACGGATTGAAATTTCAGGCAAGTGGTATGCATTACATCGAGAAATAGATTGATAAGGCATTGAAATATATGCCAAGTAGAAATAACAGAAATACAAGAAACGCGCGAAGCGCGCGATGACAGCATAAGCTGGCGGCAGAAGCTGACAACAGAAGCGCCCTTTAAAACTTCAAAATGGCTCAGGGAGCTTCAGAAAGAATCAGGAGGCTCTAGGCAAGGCCAAAAAGTACGAGAATCTCCGAAAATTCGCAGAACTAAAACGGAATTAGAACACGTTCAAAATTAGCTATTGGTCAACGGATGAAATTTGGGGATAAGCGGTGGGCAAAAAGTAGGAAATGTCCCAAAATATTCACGAAATTTGTGCTCCTATTCAGAAAAAAATGTAATTTTCCCCAAAAAATAGACAAACCCGAATTACTGACCATCCCAACAGACCTTTGTGATAGCCATACTAGAAAGGTGATGAAAATAGCCCGACTGCACCACAGGTAAGCAAAACGCTTTTCGCTGCAGCGCAGAGCGGGTTCCATCGTTAATAACAATGGAAGGAGAAAGTCTGTATGTCCACTACAGATAAACTCAATGGCTTCGGCCCTCTCGCAGGCGTTAAAGTCGTAGAGCTTTGCGAATGGGTAGCAGCTCCTGCTGCAGTACGCTGCCTTTCTGAAATGGGTGCAACCGTCATCAAGACCGAACCTCTTCATGGCGATGCTCAGCGTACCCAGGGTCCTGGCTTTGGTTGCGAAAAGAACGATTTCGAAGATCCTACCTTCGACCTTAACAACACCAACAAGGACTTGGTAGCTATCAACCTCAAGAACGAAGACGGCATGAAGTTCATGAAGAAGCTTCTTGCAGACGCTGACGTTTTTGTTGTTAACCTGCGTGACAAGGCTTTGAAGAAGCTCGGTCTTGACTATGAAACCATTCACGAAGAGTTCCCAACGCTTATTTGGGCTCAGATGCGTGGTTATGGCGAGTATGGTCCTGAAAAGGACTCCCCTGGATACGACGCAGTATGCTGGGCAGCTCGTGGTGGTGTAGCTAACGTTTTCCGTGAAAAGGGCCAGTCTCCTGCTATCGCTCCTCAGGCATTCGGCGACAACAACGCTGCTTGCATGTTGGCTGGCGGTATTTGCGCAGCTTTGTTCAACCGTACTCGTACCGGTAAGGGCGAAAAGGTTGTAACCAACCTCTATGCTGCTGCAATCTTCGCATCTGACATTGGTATTTGTGCTCAGCAGTTCGGTGCTGACTATCCTAAGTCTCGTACCAACGTTCCAAATCCTTTCAACAATACCTATCGCACCTCTGACGACAAGTGGATTTACATCTGCATGCCTCAGTACGATAAGTACTATGAAATGATGATGAAGATCTTCGGTCGCGAAGACCAGATCGACAACATTGACACCAAGGACCTCACCCACTTGAAGGCTTCTGGTAAGAACAAGGAAGTTATCGGTTGGCTTGAAGAAGCATTTGCTAAGCAGCCTTTCGATTACTGGATGGAACAGTTCCGTATTCATCAGGTACCTGCTCAGAAGCTCTTCCGCTTCCCTGACATCCTTCGCGACGAAGAAGCTTACGTAAACGACGCTCTTCGTTATGTTGAATATGACGAGTATGGCAAGCATGCTCTGCCAATGACTCCTCTCCGCTTCGGTTCTGCTGGCGATCCTCCTGTTATCCTTGCTAAGCCTGTTGGCTATCACACCGAGGAAATCATGAAGAAGTACGGCTACACCGACGAAGAGATTTATAAGATCGAAAAAGAAGGCGGCGTAGGCATCTACCACGGTGAACCTATTCCTGACACCATCTTCAAGTCTCAGCGTCAGGAAGCTGGCGAAGCTCCTTGCACTTGGGAGAAATAAAACTGGCAAACAGGACGCAAAATAGAAGCAATTCTATTGCAATTTTCGAGGCACGCTATGGCGTGCCTCTTTTATGTTTTGACATTGTTTTGCGTCGAGGTAAGAAAGTGTATTGGAGCATGCATTTCGGCAGGCAAGAAGCATTCTCTTGTGGCTCAGGCGCTAAGAAGTGTGTGAGCAAAAGAAGAGTGCAATAGTGCAAGCTGGAACATACAAAAGAGTGGAAAACGGCGCAAAAGAGCACAAAACAGTGTAAAAAGGTGTAAAGTGCCAGAATATGTGCACTTTATGAATAAGCACTTGTTACTATTGCGTTAAATGCTCAGATATATAGAATAAATTATTGCGCTTAGGGCGCAACCAGATAGTGCGGGGTGGAGCAGTCTGGTAGCTCGCCGGGCTCATAACCCGGAGGTCGTTGGTTCAAATCCAGCCCCCGCGACCAAATGTTTCAGCAGGTCAATCGGCTTTTCGGTTGACCTGCTTTTTTGCTTTCATCTCAAAGGGGAAATAACTGAGACATTAACTAGCATCCACATTCTTACTTCACATGTTCTTTAAGCCAATCGCAAATAAGATCAGCGATTTGACGGCTGTTGCTTTCCATCATAAGCGCATGAGTATTACCATATATTCCTCTGTCAGGCAGGTACATCCATTCGGTATCGCAACCAGATGCCTTTAAGTGTTCATATAAGTGTCTCATGCTGCCTTCGTAGGCGTATTGGCCAGGCCAGTAGTAACCATCTATTTTGTATTTGTCTTCCAGAAAGTCTCCGTAAACAAACAAAATAGGAATGCCCTCTAGGGCTGAAACGTCACGGTCATTTGGATCAAGGGTTGAGGAGCTTTCCAAAAGCACAATGCCGCGAATATTTTCTGGACAAGTTAGTGCCGCTTCTAAAGCGAATAAACCTCCCTGACTATGCGCCAGAATAATACAGCCATCAGTCAAACTTTTAAAATAATTGTTGTATGCCGCTTGCACCATTTCGTTGGAAGTGGTCCAGCGTGGCACTTGTTGCTTCATGAATTGATCGTATTTGGAGTAATCAAACCTGCTTCCTTCAAATGGAACACCAGGTTTAGGTCCTAAGCGATAAGTGGTCCATCGTTCGTCGTAGCTCATAAACATAGGTTCACCATCGTTGATTTCGGGGAATTGCGCCCATGAAGAACGACCGCGTTCAACACCGTCAGAAACATTTACGTTAAAACCGTTTTGTAAAAACATGAAAGACCAACCAGGGCCACCATCTTGAGTTGATTCCCATAAGGCCCCGCTTGCCCCTCCGCCATGCACCATACATATCGAATACGGGAGTACGGGGTTAGCAAGGCGGGTATACAGCACGTACATCTGACCTGCCTGAAAATCTCCATTGGGGTCATAATCAACTGGAGGTCCACCAGGCCAAAGCGAAATTCGCTTCATATCGCTACCTTCGATGGTTACCTTTTTACCGCCAATGTGATAACTGCCATGAGCAATAATTTCAACAGGTGTATTGGAGCTACTCATCAATGTGCCTTTCTCGTACTCTATCGATTTTAGAGCAACGTATTCTTTCTTTAACCAATACATTGAAAGGACAGCTAACTATTTTCGAAATGGAAATAGTTAGCTGTGTGGGTTTAAGGTTATTAATTTGTTTGCTTTTGATTTTAGCCAACTGGCTTCATGCGCTTATTCTGCCGCTGGTTCACTTTCACTATAGTCGTGCTTGCCGCGGCCCCATTCTTTATTGAGAAAAGAATGAAGGGCGGCATATCCAATACCAATTAGAGAAACTGAAACCACCAAAGCAGGCGAAATATAAAACAAAGGTTTCTTTTTCATGAGAGTTCCTTCCTGTATTAAAGTTGGTAAATGAACGGGCGTGTATTGAGGGTGTCTAGCTAGCAAAATTGATTCACCAACTAGAAGTGAATGAACTTCCTTCCTTCAGCAAGCGCTTTGATTACATCGCACATGCGTGTTGACATAACGCCAGATGACCAGCCCCAAATAAGCCCTACCACAATTGCCATTTGAAGCTTGTTAGAAACTTCAACCATTGCAGTGTTGCGCATGACGAACCTTGTGCGGTTTCCAGGAAGTTCTTCGAGGAAGAAGCCCCACGTCCAAGCGTATTCTTTGCAACCATGAGGAAGCCAAGCTACTGCACCTTGTTGCTTTGGTGGACGGCGCGTATCGGAACATCCAACAATATATTTTCCGGGTTCGTGAAGCATAATTTCGTGGCCAACACCCTGGTCTCCGTAAAATACCCAGTCGCCAACTTTGGTGTCTTGCCAGCGATCTACAATTTTGTAAGTGTTGTAAATGCGGAATGCGGCAAGATGTTCGAAAGTTTGGAAGCTATAGAAGCCTGCTTTGTTTTGGCCAAGCTGGTTAATATAGGGCCAAACCTTCTCGGGCGGTGCATCAATTTCGCATGCCATGGTAGTGAGTATGACATCTTCGTCAGGCAGCAAGTCGTCACCGGGATATGCCCCTCGTGGAGGTTGCTTTTCTGGACTTATTGCATTTTTCTTTTTGTACTGTCCTAATGCGGAAAGAACAGCTGCGGGAGCTCCCACTCCAGCCAGAGCGGCTAATTTGCCATCAAGAATAAGTTTCATAGTAGGCCCCCTTCTATTAGAAATTATTACCAATCGCAAATTGATGCATTGCGTATGGCATGTTCAAGATCAACTTTGAACATGTTCATTTTCGCGCAGAGCTTCTTCCGAAGGTAAGAATTGATAGACTGTAAGCGTCGAAACAAATTGACAAATTAGGTATAAAGTCAAGTACTGCTGACTAGGTGTATTTGTTGAAAGTTGGTGATTCGGGTAAAGCAAGACGACAAAACTTTTTCAATGCGCCTTTGTATACTTAAAAGCGTCGATAGGCCTTTAGAAACTATTACGGTAAACGAAATTTGTGAAAAGGCGGGCATTTCAAGACAGACGTTTTATAACCACTTCGAAAGCAAGCACATGCTTCGTTCGTGGTGGTCAGAATGCTGCGAACAACGATCTTTAGACAGGATTGGCATAGATTTAAGTTGGGAAGAAGGGTCTATCCGTTATGCCCGGCTTATGCTTTCTCCGGGTAGTTTTATATTTAAATCTGCTTCGAGCAATCGAGCTGAATCGGAACCTTATGAGCGTATTTTGGTGGAAAGAAGAATTGACGCGCTCTATAACGCATGCTCGTGTCGAAATATTGAGATTACTCCCGATCTGGAATACGCCATTCATTACTATGCGCAAGGTCTTCGCTTGTGCGGCAACGAAATAAGTGCCTTGGGTGCGAACGCCTTTACGGGGATAAACGAAATAAGTAAACGTTTCGTGCTAATTGTGCCTGCAATTCATTATGATGCGCTGCAACTTCCTCGGTTTAAAAAACGTACCCAGTTGGAAAACTATGCACTCATTGATTCGATCGCTTGGAAAGTTCTCAACGAAGTTAGCCGTGATAATTTGATGCCGTTGTCGTAGTGGCTGAAACTATAAGTGGTGCCTTCATTGTGGAAGATAGCTATCTAGTGGGTTAGCGCTATTCCGCCCACTATCGGCTTCATTACAACTGGACAGCACCGACGCATAGGGGTGACACTGTCGCCGGAGCGCGACACTGTCGCGACAGGTTGGTGTCGCTGTCGCCCTTTGTATCAGATTGTATAATTGTTGGTAAAATTAACTCATTGACCTTGATGGTAGCTGCCTGAGCAGCACCTAAAAGAAAACCACTACTGAGATTTTCTTTTGACTTTATAGTGTGTCGCTTATTATTATTGCTGTAACGCGACACTGTCGCGACAGGTTTGCGACACTGTCGCTCCCCGTATTTGACACGCTTTTGAAAGTTTAGTCATTTCCAAAAGATAAATCTGCAAATCACTAATGGATCGAGAACCAAATGGACGCAAAAGAATTAAAATTGCATCTAGAATCGGGCGAAGGACTTATGACCGAGTTCAAACGCTGTGGTGGAGTTCCGTCTGATGACACCTATCAAACAATTTGTTCTTTTGCCAACCGCCAAGGAGGAAACATTTTTCTTGGCGTAAACGATGATGGAACTATTTCGGGCGTCCCAAAAAATGCGGCGAAAGATATTCAGCGATCTATTGTAAACATGGTAAGCAATCCAAAAGTTTTCAATGTGGCACCAGTTTTGGAAACTGAGGTAATACAGATCGAAGACTCTTTCGTGATAAGAGTTTGGATCCCAGTAGGACCTGCTGTCTATTCTTATAAAGGAGTTACCTATGACCGTATAGCTGATGCAGATGTCAAGGTAGTTGGCATTGAGCAGATGTCACTTCTGTATCTTCGTAAGCAAAATGAATATTCGGAACGTCGAGTATATAAATATGTTGAAATAGGCGACTTCAGGAAAGAAGTAATAAACAAAGCCAGAAAACTTGCCTTAAATAGAACCCCTAATCATCCTTGGGGTTCAATGAATGACGAAGAGCTTCTAAGAAGCGCAAAGCTGTATACCAAAAACCGCCAAACAGGTGAAGAAGGCTATACGCTTGCTGCAGTATTGTTGTTTGGATCAGATGATGTTATTTCTGACGTGTGCCCAGCTTATAGAACAGAGGGAATTCTTAGAAAAGAAAATCTTGATAGATACGACGACAGAATAATAATCAAAACGAATCTTATTGAAGCCTATGAACAGCTAATCGAATTTACTACGCGATATGTTCCAGAACGTTTTACCTTGGAAGAAAATCAAAGAATAAATGCGCGAGACATAATAGTTCGCGAACTGGTTTCAAATCTAATGATCCATCGCGAATTCATTAGTCCTTTTCCAGCTAAGTTGATAATTGGGAAAGAGGATATTAGGACAGAAAATGCAAGCAGAGCTATTTATGAAGGCAGGCTAACTCTGTCAGATTTTAATCCCGTTTCGAAAAACCCCAACATCGCAGGTGTGTTTTCTCAAATTGGATTTGCTGAAGAGCTTGGTAGTGGAATGAGAAACCTTCAAAAGTATTCCCGCGCTTATAGTGGTAAGCCAGTCATTTTAGAAGATGGGGATGTATTTCGTGCGACAGTTCCAATAACTCCTCTGTCTGCATCAAGGGGAATGGACGGAATAAAGAAAGCCGCAGAGATAGTTGCCCTACGTGACGGAAAGATATCATCGGCAAATCTAGCAGAGTACTTAGGAGTTTCGACAAGAACTGCTCAAAGGCATATCAAGAAACTCTTGGAAATAGGCTTTATTAAGGGCGGTACAGAAAAGAACAAGCATTCTTATCAATTAACTGAATAAATAGTTAACAGTGATAGGAAGGTCAAAATATTGTTGGGGTTATCTATCTGCGATATGAAAATGCAGAAAAATAGAAACAGAGTAAGCGATGCGATTAATTTCTCTAAGAAATAGACGATCATTAGCGCGACACTGTCGCGACAGGTCGGTGTCGCTGTCGCCTTTTTGCGTCAAACAAAGGCATTACAGAATCCATCAGGGTTTTTAATTTAGAGGAAATGGTTAAGCAATCCGATAGATACCACAACGACACTAATCGGACACTAAGAGGATACAAAACAGATACCCGTATGACATCAAGAAATAATCGAATAGTTTTTGCTCTGTAACACATGCTTCAGAAAATAAAAGCACCCACTGGTACCGTCGAGAAGAAAGGAAACTGATCATGGGTGCGGCTGATTTTATGCAGAAAAAGCGGCGTGCTGTGTCAGTGAACATTTTTAAGCACGCATCGACACACACTTCAATAGGCATTTTGGCAAAGCAGTATACGGTAACGGTTTTCTTTGTAATAGTTACAATATGCGCAGGTTTTTTCTGCTCACCCCAAAACGCATATGCGGATAGTTTAAATCCAACCGTTGCGGTGGTTAATTTTCAACCTTCATGGGGAGATGTAGATGCAAATGTCCAGCAAATGAAAGCTTACCTTGCTCAGGCTGATGAACAAGATGCTGATATTGTTCTTTTCCCGGAAATGTGCATAACAGGATACGTGTCAACTGACGATTTATCTTCTCCTGAAGCTAAAATGGCCGTTGATAATGCAGAAAGTGCTGATGGTCCTGTTGCTACAGAAGTATCTCAACTTGCTCAAAAGTATGACATGTGGGTTGTATATGGGAATACGGAATTAATTTCTGGCGATGAATCCCATGCCTATAATTCGGCGTTTGCTTGCTCTCCGGACGGAGTAGTTTCGACGTACCAAAAAATTCACCCAGTTGAAGGGGCGTGGTGCGCACCGGGCGCAAATCCTATGATTCTTTCAACAGAATGGGGCAAGATTGGTGTAAACATTTGCTATGACACGTATGCGGTTCCAGAACTGGAACGCTACTATGCCGCACAAGGATGCAAGATGATTTTAAACCCTACGGCAACTTCAAGGGGCTTTGATGCCAAAACAGGGGATTCAACAGTATGGCAAAAATATTTCACTGATCGCATTGATAATATTGCCATACGAGATGGCATATATGTAGCAAGTTCTAACTTAACTGGCTATGATGGATCCCATTACACCTTCCCAGGAGGAAGCAGTGTAATAGGGCCTTCTGGGTCAAGTGGGACTGAGAATTTCCAAAAATGCTACGCCGGTTCACCTTCTGAAGACAACGCAGGCATATATGTGGGAACAGTCGATTTTTCTTTAGCGACAGCGACAGATATTTTGCAAAGCGAAAACTTTAAACCCAATCTTTATACCCAATGGTATAACGATTTAGCCAACGATGGCGCAGCAGATGAATATACCTCTCCAAGTGCTGGTTCAGCAAAAGTTGCAACGGTTAACTTTCAGCCGACATTTGGAAATAAAGAGGCAAATTTTGAATCGATGAAAAATTACATAGAAGAAGCTGCAGCTAATGGTGTGAACATTTTGGTTTTCCCGGAAATGGCCTTAACGGGCTATGCGGCAACTTCTAATGAAGGAGACGCCAATGGACAAGCGGTGGTAGATATTGCTGAACCTGCTGATGGCAAGTACGCAACTGCCATTGCCGAATTGGCTAAACAGTATGATATGTATATTGTGTTTGGTACTGCTGAGCCTATTTCGGGCGATACAGCCCATGCCTACAATTCAGTGTTTGTAGCCAGTCCCAATGCTTCCGTGCAGTCATATCGTAAAATTGCTCCCGTTGAAGGTCCTTGGTGTACTGCTGGCGAAGATCCACTTATTGTTGATACGCCTTATGGCGCTATGGGTATTTCTATTTGCAAGGATACCTATGGCTATCCTGAATTGGCGCGTTATTACATGGCTAAAGGTTGTACTTACCTGATTAATCCAACAGCTAGAACAGGCACTGATGCGGGATGGGAAAACCTTTATACCAATGCGTTAGAAAATTTGGCAGATCAAGACAAAATGATTGTTATTTCGGCTGATTTGTGTGGCGCGGATTTGGATGCTCCTGCTGAACAAGTTTCGTGGGGGTCTTACTCTGGTGGTAGTGGAATTTGCGCTCCGCTAAACAGCGCTGAAAACGGCTCTTACGTTACCACATGGGGCAGTTTTAAGTCTGACCCTTCAAATACAGGAATGGTCACAGCGGAAATTTCGTTTGACAAGTTATGGCTTGGTAACGGAGATGCTGTAACTGGATTTAATCCTTCTCTTTATGCCGAAATGTATTCTGGGGCAACTTTCACTAATCCTTCCGTAACGATACCTACTGAAAGTGAAAACCCAGGCGAAGGCAGCAATCCAAACGATGATAACAAAGATACTAATAACACCGATTCTAATAAGGATAACAACTCTAATACCACAACAGAAGCTTCCGATAATTCCGGTGAAGACAAGGACGGGTCCAAAACGGAAACTCAACCCGCATCAGATGATTCTGAGAATAAAACAAGTACGCTTCCGGTAACTGGCGACAATAATCTGCTTATTCCAATTGCTGCAATTACAGTTATTGCGGCAGGTGGTGCTACAACAGCAGGAGTCATGTATTATCGCAAAAAGAGAAATGAGGGCTACCGAAATAACCGTGTTGCATAAAACAATTGAAACCAACATGGCAATAAACGTATAAGTCTGAAAACAATACGGAGAAGCGTAAGAACGGCAAACGAGGGTCATACTAGGACATGGAACTTCGAACCATTTTCCTATAACCCTCAAGCAACAAAAATAAGCAGCAGTTTGAGAAATCAAGCTGCTGCTTATTAGAGTTTTAGGGGCAAAGTCATTTTGCTTGCTGCGGACTAAAATCCAAGAAGCCTCTTGTAAATTTCCTCGTCAGAGTCAAGAAATACGTTGAAAACAACGGTCGGAACAGGGTTGTGCGAATCGTCAGATGCACATGCTGCTTCGTGCTGATCCAGCCATTCGCGAACTGTATCAAAGGCAACTTTGGCAGCTTCTTCGGCAGGGAAGCCGAATACTCCTGTACTAATACAACAAAATGCAATGGACTTATCACCTGCTATAACGGCGGCATCTAAACAGCTCCGATAGCTTGATGCAAGTTGTTCTTTAAGTTCATCGTTGACTTCGCCATTCGCAATAGGGCCTACGGTATGAATGACATGTTTAGCAGGTAAGTTGTAGGCGGGAGTTACTTTCGCTTGCCCTGTGGGTTCTTCACACCCCTGCTCAATCATAATCCGCGCACATTCGTAGCGAAGTTGTATACCTGCAAAAGTGTGAATAGCGTTGTCAATGCAGTAGTGAAGGGGAGCCCAACATCCCGTCATGCCAGAATTTGCAGCGTTTACTATGGCGTCGGTTGCAAGAGTGGTAATGTCACCTTTCCAGAAGCGAAGTCGTGAATCAAGTGGTGAAACGTCGGTATCTTCTACATCGGTAATGCCCGCTTCTTTAATAAGGCCCTGCAGTAATTCATCTTGCGCGGCAAGTAAATCTTTATCTGCACGCCACGGTTCACGGACATTTACCAACGCGCGGAACGCCAGCCAAAGCTGTGTGGTGCTTGCGGAATCAAGATGGTCTCGATCAGGAACAATATCGAGCAGCGCCTGGGTGATATAGCCGCCGTTATCAAGACGCTCTTTCATAAGGCGTTTTACTAAATAAAGGCAAAGAGCATGCTTGCGCGATTCATCCATGATCGATCCTTTCGAAGAGTTTTGTTTATTGTATGTGCCTAACATGCTGTTGAAGGCGACATTTCTGCCGAAATTCAATCGTGCCCATATTCGGCGATCTGGTGATTAGTAATCTAAAATGCGAGTAAAATAGTAACAATTAAGAGACAGAAGTCAGAAGTCGGGCAAAAATCTTATGAATTGTCGGATAAAGAGCCTAGGTTTATAAAAATTCGACTGCGTATAGCAAGTGATCGCAATATATAACGACCATCTGCAAAAGTGCGCATTTGAGGTGGCGATACCTATGGCAACAAAACGACAAGGAAAACCATCAAAGGTAGTTGCAATGTCGCTCGCGCTGTTACTTTCAAGTCAAGCTGTGGTGCCTTATGCATATGCCTCTGAGCAAGAACAAGGAAGCGATCAGATTGAGCCAGCGGCGCTTTCGGCGGCTTCTGAAAAGACTGCTTCCGAAAAGTCAGCTGTAAACGAAACAACCTATGCCGCTGATGCAGAGTCGGTAAGCACTGAATCGGCTAATGCTAAATCATCAAGCATGGAATCGGCGGGTGCAGAGTCGGCGGACAAGTCTATCCCCGAAACGGCAAAGATTAGCGAAACCCCTGCAAGTTCTGATACTAGCGAAGCGACTGATACTGCTGCGGCATCTAGTGTTTCCACAGAACCTAAAGTAACCGCAGCATCTGAAGAAAGCTCGACCTTTGGAGCAGATGCAGCGTCCAGCGCGTCTACGACACCCAAAGCATTTTCAACATTCAGCGCACCTGTGGCATCCGCAGCTCCAGCCACTGCTGCGACCGAATCTGGCGCTAACGCAAGCGACGATGAACTCGCTTCATTCGTGACCCCTCCTAAGTTGGCAACAATTGACAACCGTGAGCACTACATCACTATCAATTTGTTCGACTATCCTGATGGCGACGATAGAAGCGGCGTAAACCACTACACGGACTATTATTTTCGCAATCCTCTGCGCTTTAATCATTGGATGAGTAACTACACTGGCGGAAAAGTAGTTCAGGGTATTGTAAAGGCACGTTTAGGTGAAGATGGCTATCCAATTCTAAATTCCAGTGACGAACGCAGCATGGCGTACTTGTTTGATCCGAATAAGGAAGAAGAAGGTAAGAAGATATATGCCGATCTTTCTCATCTGCTCTCGGAAAGTGAAGATGGGACTATTTCCTTTAATAGCGACAAGCATTATGCCTGGTATCCCTTACAAACTGGCGGCGGCGATTTTATAGTTTACGATGGCACGTATACGGTAAGAGGGGAAAGTGGAACTCAGATTCCTGTAGGCTTTGTTCCTTTTAACTCTTACGATGAAAACAATCAGATTATTTCACCAGATGGACCTTTTGATCATCATTTCGGACTCACGCTAAGCACTAATTTCAAAATGCCAAAAGATGCTGTGGCTAATGACAAAGATATGGTGTTCGATTTTACCGGCGATGACGATGTCTGGGTGTTTATTGATGGTGTTTTGGTACTCGATATGGGCGGTGTTCATGGTAAACGATCAGGCGCAATTAACTTTAAAACAGGCGAAGTAACTGTTGATAATGTAGCGTCCTCTGTTCCTGACAGGCCCGCTTCTATCGACACAATTGGACCAGTCTCTACGATTGCCGACATTTTTGCAAAGCAGGGTTTAACCTTCGACAATTCAGAAAATTCGAAACATTCACTTTCGCTATTTTATGTTGAACGTGGAGGACACGAATCGAATCTGAGCATGAAATTTAATCTGCCAACAGTTGCCGAGCATGAACCAGATCCCGATCCTTTACCAGATCCGAACACTGATCCCGACCCTGACCCAACTACGGACCCCGATCCTGCGCCAGATCCAAATACTGATCCTGATCCGCAACCAACCCCCGACCCTGACCCCGTGCCTAGTCCCGATCCGAATCCTGGTAACAATACAAGCACAGCAACAGGAACTGAAACACAAAATAATCAGGTGAAGGCAAAGCAGACTTCTTCTGAGAGCAATAAGGAAAAGGCCTTGCCAAAAACGGCCGACATCAGCAATTTTGGCGTCCTTGCAGGACTTGGCGCTTTGGCTATACTGGGCGGATTTGGAGTGTATGTTGCACGAAAGAAGTTAGGAAGAAAATAACGGCCAGTAAATAAAAAGAGCTTAATTACTGTTAAATATCGGTCACTGCATATTGGTTACTGCTTGATAACTCTGCTATCGGTCAAGCCAATAACGGTTATCGGCTGGGCCTATAACCAGTATTTAGATTTACGAATTATCACCTTTGTTCAAAACCAGGTAGGATTAATAACCGTCACATCACGTGGCGGTTATTTTTTTGAAGCGCCGAAAGGAGGACTTGTGAGCTGTTTAGCAAAAGAGCTATTGCGAAGCTGCAATAGTTTCAATGAACGAATGCGAATGCATCGAATGCGCAAGTCGGGCGCTTGTTCTTTGAGGTAAGTTTGTTCTAGGGCCGTCTCTTTAGTGTCGTATCAAATAAAATCGCCAACGACAAACTTCACTGTTCGCTGTGGTTTAACTCGGCAGAGCTGCTAGATAGTATGCAGCATCTGGTTGCAGCGAGATTCTTATTCCAAAAAAAACTTTAGGTACAGCACGTGCAAACGTAGCGGTTTTAGTAGTAGTCGCACGCACGTTAATTATGAAAGGAAAAATCAATGACGAAGGTAATCCCCCAAAAACTTCTTGCCATTGTTGCAGTAGCAGTAGCGTTATGCGCAGCACTTGCGCTTACAGGATGTAGTGGCGGTTCAACTGATTCTGCTTCTGAGGATTCTAGCGACAAGACTATTAAGGTGGCAGCAGTGCCCACCCCTCATGCAGAAATCTTGAACGACGTAGTTAAGCCGCTTCTGGAAGAAGAGGGTTACACCTTAGAGGTAACCGAATTCACCGACTATGTTCAGCCTAATACAGCAACCGAAGATGGCGAAGTGGATGCAAATTACTTCCAGCATGGTCCCTACCTGGAGAACTTCAATTCCGAGCGTGGTACTCATTTGGTAAGCGTAACATCTGTTCACTACGAGCCTTTAGCAATCTATCCTGGCAAGGTAACCTCTTTGGATAATCTTGAGTCTGGTGCAACGGTTGCTGTTCCAAATGACCCAACTAACGAAGCGCGCGCCTTGCTTCTTCTTCAGCAAGAAGGTCTTATTACCCTGACTGAAGGTGTAGGCGTTAATGCAACTATCAACGATATCGTGGACAATCCTTTGGATCTTCAAATTGAAGAACTTGAGGCAGCAGTTGTTCCAACCGTATTGGCTGACGTAGATGTAGCGTGCATCAATGCTAACTATGCCATCGAGGCCGGCCTTACCGTAAACGATGATGCTCTGGCAGTAGAAAGCGCTGATGGCGATGCAGCTCAGACCTATGCAAACCTGTTGGTTGTTAAAGAAGGCAACGAAAACAACGAAGGTATTCAAGCTTTGGCAAAAGCTTTGAATTCCGATGAGGTCCGCGATTACATCAACGACAACTACGAAGGCTCCGTACTTCCTGTCTTCTAGCAGAGGAACAAAGATCACAAAGAAGGTCGTCCGTTGGGCGGCCTTCTTTAGCGTAGAATAGGCAAGAAACATATCTCGCATTTCGATTCCGAAATGCCGTGTGATAGAGGAGGAAATAGACAATGATCAATGTTGATGAGTTAAGAAGCGCTCCTGTTGCTATTTTGGGTGGCGGCGCTGTTGGTAAAACATGTGGTGCTGACTGCGCATTAGCAGGTCAGGAAGTCCGCATTTGCGACCTGGATCCATTCTTTGAAAAGACGCTAGGTACCGTTTTGAAAACAGGCATTACCTTGCAGGATAAGGCACCAGGAACTCAGACCAAGTATGGTTTTCGCCGTATGGGTAAGGGTGAATTTGCGCTGGCAACGAATTCTGTTGCAGAGTGCGTAAAGGGCGCAAAACTTATCATTGTTGGCATTCCTTCGGTGGCTCACGAAATATTCTTCAAGGAATTAATTCCTCATTTAGAAGATGGTCAGATTATTCACATCATTCCTGACAATTACGGTTCTCTGAAATTGCGCAAAATGATGCGTGAAGCTGGCTGCACCAAGGATGTCATTATTGGTGGCTGGTCATCTGCCCCTTATGGTACGCGCGTAGATACTGAAGGTGGCGTAATGAAGCCTACCTGCAGTTTGGTTTATCGCGCCATTACGTTGCGCGGTGCTGCTCTTCCTGCAAAGGATACGGAAGATTTCGTAGAAAGCTCTAAGGCTCTTGGCTGCTTTGATGCCATCACCCAAGGCGATGGCGCTGTTTGCGGCGATACCGTTTTGGACATCGGCTTTTCTAACGTAAACCCGGTAATCCATGTACCAGGTACGGTTTTGGGTGTTTCTACGATGGAAAACTTCAGCACGGTTCTAGGTAAGAACATTCACGACTACAGCATTTATTCTCATTCTTTCTGTCCTTCCATTAGTGAAGTTCAGTATCAGTTCTACAACGAAGAAATTGCCCTGGCTGAGGCAATTGGTGTAGGCATTCAGCCTTTCAAGAAGGAAGTATTCTTCCAGCGCACGAGTGTTTTGGGTGAAGAATATATGGGTGAAGGCTGCATTGTTCCTTTCGAAGAAGAATGGGAAGTAGGATACGCAACGGGTCCTTTCACTATCAAAAATCGCTACGTAACCGAAGATGTTCCTGTAGGCTGCCATGTCTATCATGAACTGGGCAAAAAGTTTGGTGTTCCAACACCTGTAATTGATTCCATGATCGTTCTTGGTGGCGTAATGAATAAGACCGACTACATGGCAACAGGTCTAACTTTGGAAGATTTGGGCATTGCTCATTTGGACAAGGATCAACTGCTTGCATATTTGCATGAAGGTGAATACGTAGAGGCTTAACATTTCTGCAAGTTGAAGCCAGTCGGTCTTTTCGAAGAGTTTTAAATTGGCTGGCTAGTTAAATCGGCTTGTTGGATTGTTTGAGTTTTGATTAGTGGTTGGGACTGTTGCAAAATGGTTCCAACCACTTTGCTTGTATACCGAGCATGCGCACTTATACCGAGCGTGCACGCTTCTCATAGGTAAAGTTTCTAGTGTGCTTGGTGGTAGGAAGCCTCAAAGGAATAAAAGGAGTTAGTTCATGTCGGTATCTTGGAAAGGCGCATATGGCGCTATTGTAAATGAAGCAGCGCGCCGTGGGATTTTTGAACTTCCCCCTCGTTATGCCAGTGGTCAAGCGCTGGGCATTATTGCGGTTGATTTGGATTACCCCAAGGTTCCTGGCAATGTAGTAAATGCTACGACCTATGATTTTCCCGTTTTGTATGAAATGGTTTCGTTTGAAATCGAACAGCTCTTTGCAGGGGATCCTAGTATCAAGGAACAGGTGATAGCAGCTGCGAAAAAACTTGAAGCTGATGGCGTTCGTGCCATTATAGGTGCCTGCGGATATTTTGCTCATTTTCAAAAAGACGTTGCTGCTGCGGTGGGCGTGCCTGTGTTCATGTCGAGTTTGTGTCAGCTGGCTACTATTAAAACGTGGCTTCCCTCCGATAGGAAAATTGCAGTGTTTGCCGCTGATGGTGCAAGCATTAATGATGAATTCCTCGCAAACGTTAATACCACCACCGACCAAATTGTGGTGGTCAATGTGGGTGATATGGAAAGTTTTGCACCTATTCGCTGGGGAAAGGGTCCCTTAAATAACGGTTTGCTCGAAGATGATTTGTGTGCTCTTGCGAAGAAGACATGCGAAGAGCATCCCGAAGTGGATGCGATTCTGCTTGAGTGCAGCGATTTGCCCCCCTATGCTGCCGCAATTCAACGTGCAACAGGTTTGCCCGTGTTTGATTTTATTACCCTAGCAAAATGGGTTGAAAGCGTTGTTGTTCAGCGCCCCTATTACGGCATGATGTAAAGCTGTGCTGCGAAAGCGATGCGGGGGAGAGCATGCGAAAATGGCAAGGCGCAACAAATAGTTACGCTTTTACTGGTCGGGGCATCACATATTTGATGCCCGTTTTTTGAGAGAGCTTTACGACGGTAGATGCTGCCTGGACCAATTCCTTGATTTCCTCATCGCTTAGTCCATCAAGATTAGCTTGGAGTGTCATGTTAAGTTCACGTACATGATCGTCAAGCATAAGAATGGCGTTATCGGTAAGATGTGCAATTACCATGCGGCGATTTTCTTCGCTGCGTTCACTTACTATAAGGCCATTTTCGCGAAGGCCATGAATAGCGCGCGTTGCTTGTTCGGGCGCAATGTAGACTTTCGCACTCAGGGTGGACATATTCATAGGCCCTTCGGAATAGAGCGCCATTAAGATATCCATTTGCGTTTTGGTAACAGGAACGGGTAGGGCGGCAGGCACAATGGTTCGCTTGAACAGCTCGTTAAAATAAAACGAAGCTTGAATGAGTGATTGAGCATCTTCGTTGCTGATCATGGTTGTATTCCTGTCCGTCTTTAAATATTTAGATTTTCTTACTTTTGATTATCGTCTATTGACTTCCGTCAAGTGTCCCATAAACTTGATAATCGTCAAGTTTCGGAGTTAAGTGTATTCTACTCTCTGCACTTGAGCAAGACAGCGTGTTTATTAGAAAAACGGCACAAAAGTTGCGATAGAACTAATACGCAAAATGATATTGAAAGCGAGAAAAATTGGCTCCCCTAGGTTTAACGAATGAACAAAGAAACATGGTAATGGTGCTGCTCTGCGGTGCAGTTCTGGTGGTTTTGAATCAGACGTTGCTTTCGCCCGCTTTGCCTTCTATCATGCAGCACTTGAACGTGGATGCTACTACGGTTCAGTGGCTTACTTCGGCTTATGCGCTGGTAGAGGCGGTGGTAATTCCTCTGGCAGCATGGTTTATGGGTCGTTTTAGTACACGCGTTTTGTTTATTGGTGGTATGGCGCTCTTTGGGGCAGGTAGTTTGGTTGCGGCAATTGCGCCTATTTTTGCGGTGCTGTTAGTTGGCCGTATTATGCAGGCTATGGCTACGGGCGTCATGATGGTTATGGTTATGTCGCTGATTCTGCTTACTTTTCCGCGAGAAAGTCGTGGAAAAGCAATGGGCCTGGTCAGCTTAGTTATTGGCTTTGCTCCTGCTATTGGTCCAACTCTTGGTGGCATGCTTGTTGATATGGTCGGTTGGCGTGCGTTGTTTTGCATCGTGGTTGTATTTTCGGTGCTCATTATTCTGTTTGCCGCTCGCGCGTTAAAGAATCGTGAAGGATTTCCACGCACTTCTGCCGATGCGCTTTCGATCATTTTCTCATCTATTGGTTTAGCTTCCTTGTTGTACGGTTTGTCTTCCTTTGCTTCTTCGGATCACGTGGAAGTATGCGTTGTGCTTATGATTGTCGGCTTGGTGTTTGTCGGTCTTTTTGTGTGGCGCCAGTTCAAAATCGAAGAGCCAATGCTTCGTTTAGAGGTTTTATATAGTCGTCGTTATCGTATGGCGTTTATAGTGTGCGCTTTGCTGCAGGCAATACTTATTGGTTTGAGTGTAATTATGCCGCTGTATATCCAGAATGTTCTTGGATACTCTGCAACAATTAGCGGTTTGGCTACGTTACCTGGTGCGTTGCTTGGTGCAGTGGCTGGCTTGATTGGCGGTAAGATTTTTGACCAGCATGGCGTGCGCGGCGTTGCGCTTGGCGGTGTGGCAGCATTGTTCATCGGCTGCATTGGAATGTTCTTCTACGCAATCGATAGCTCGATGATTTTGGTTGTTGCGGCAAATATGGTTACCTGCGGCTCGTTGCAGATCTTGTTTACTCCTATCAATACATGGGGTGTGAATTCGCTTAAAAACGAATTGGTACAGCACGCTACCGCTACTACCAACACCGTTAATCAGGTAGGTGCTTCACTCGGTACCGCGCTTATTATGTCGTTCAGCGCCCTGGGAACTTCTATGGCACCAGATGGCAGTGAACTTGAACGAATCTTTTATGGCTACCATTGGTCTTTCACGGCAGTATTAGTGCTTGGCGCTATCGCTTTGCTCCTTGTTGTATTCTTCATTCGCAATATGAAGTCGGATGTAGTTCCTTCTACGGCGAAACCTCAAGCTCAAGAAAAGGAGGGGATCGATGTGTATCAAACTGTTGGGGAAGTTATGGACACAAACCCTGTAGTTGTTCCTCTTGAGGCTCCTATGAGCGCTGCTGCGAAAATAATTGCTGGTGCTAATGCTAGTGGTGCGGTAATTGTTGACAGCAAGGGAATGGCTCGCGGATTTATTTCCAATAGTGATATCTTGCGATTCTTTGGCGACGAATCTCGTTTGATTATGGGCACTGCGGGATTTGTTGTGTTGCGAGAGCTTGATAACGAAGACGTTCGCAAGCAAATTGCACGTATGAAAGATATTCAGGTTGCCGATGTTGCTACGAAAAAGGTTATAGGCGTTTCTCCCGATACTAATCTTGGCGAAGCGTGCAGGCTATTGGCTGAAAAGCGCTTGAAGTTGCTGCCGGTACTAGACGAAGGTAAATTGGTGGGCGTTGTCCATCGTAGCAGTTTGCTTCGTCTTATCGCTGAAGTGTTGGAAGAGGAAAAATAAGACTAAAGAGAGGCTTATAGGGCAAAAGTGTGTTCCATAGTGTGTCCTATAAGCAGGAATAAACTAAATTTTTTCTAAGAGCGCGATGATGCTTTCCATGGCTGTGGTCAGTTCATCGCGTTCTTTATTCGTAAGGCGCAGGAGGCGGTTTTCGAACTCAAGAGCACTTACTTTTAGGTGAGTTTCAATAAGATCTCTACCTTGACTAGTAAGAGAAGCTTTATATTAGTAAGCTATTTATCGATGTAGCTTCGCCAGTAATTTTGCATAGATGCGCTCTCTGATCCAGGGTTCGTCCGAAAGAGAAATTACATCCTTTAAGGGTACCCACTTTACATTGCTATTTTCGTCAGGCTTCTTGCAAAGAGGATCCAGCTTGTCTGCTTCAACTAAGTAGGTAACATTGAGATGCAAATGCGAACTTACGTATTGTCCGTGTTTTTCGTGTCCATCGACCGTAAGCACTTCGAGTGAAAAGATGGGACTTGCGGGAGCTTTTTTCCATGGAACTAGGCGAGCGTGTGCAATGCCTGTTTCTTCTTGCAGTTCGCGAAGCGCAACTGCTTGTAGCTCTTCACAGCCATCGGCATGCCCGCCAATCCAGCTCCATGACTTATAAATGTTATGGAATACCATAACGGTGTTTTCTCGCTCTTTATCAACCACCCATGCTGAACAAGTGAAATGAGCTTGGGCGCTGCGATTGAAACAATCGGCGTCGTTTTCTAAAGCGCCCAGTAGTATTTGTTTGTCCTTTTCTTCCTGCTCGTTGAAAGCTTCAAAAGAAAGTATTTCGTCGCGCAAAGTCATGAGAGTCCATTTCTTTCTTTTTTAGGTAACAAACGTGAATAAAAGCTAGGTAAAGTAGCAATATGAAGACTAAAAAATGTTACCAGTAGGATTTAGGATTGCAATGATGGAGCTCGAAGAGAAATGATTTATGTAACAGGCGACATACATGGTGGCTTTGATATCCATAAACTTTCTTCGAAAGAACTACGAAGCGCAGGATTGCGCATTAAAAAAGATGACTACGTCATTGTCTGCGGCGATTTCGGTTTGGTATGGGACAACAAACCTGAAGAGCGCTATTGGCGGAAATGGTTTGATGAAAAACCATGGACCACGTTGTTTGTAGATGGCAATCACGAGAATTTTGAACTGTTGAATACTTATTCTGTCGAAGAATGGCATGGTGGTCGCATCCATCGTATTTCTGAAAAGACCATTCATCTTATGCGTGGGAATGTGTTTTCACTTGAAGGTGCTTCGTTCTTTACCTTTGGCGGCGCAGCTTCTCATGATAAGGAATGGCGCTTGCCGGTCTTTCGTGGTGGCCAGAAGAATTACCTAGTGATGAAGAATTACGGCAGGCTAACGACGTGCTTGCGCAATGCAATAATCAAGTTGATTACATCATCAGCCACTGTGCGCCAAGTTTAATTCAGGGCAGACTAAACCCTACTTATAAAATAGATCGGCTAACCGAATACTTCGAATACGTGCGCGAAACGGTTAAATTCAAACGCTGGTATTTTGGCCACTATCATGAAGATGTAGATTTCGATGACGGATTCAGTTGTTTGTTGGACAGGGTGCTTCCGTTAGAATCCGATTTTCGTACACTTTGAATGAGCACTCCTAAGGCTAACAGGCAATACACAATCCCTACCACGCACGTAATCGTGGGCGATACAGTAGGCGCCATATTGCCAAATACGAAGCGGTCAATTAGTTCGGGTGCGGCGCCAGTGGGTAATGCCCAAGGCGAAATATCTAATATGGTTTTCATGGCTGCCGTAATAACGCCAATAAAGAGAATAGGGGTTCCCCAAGAAGAGGCACGCTGCTGGTCGTTTAGACGCATACCCAGTGCCACCGATACAAAGGCAACAGGCAAGGTTGTGAACAGAAGAAACAGGGCGGTTTCACACGCAATCGCAAAGTCGCGCAATACTCCGAATGCGCAAACGAGAGCAACAAATTCACTAACAACAATACAGGCAAGCGTTTTACCGAAAGCAATGCTTGCGCGTGATGCTCCTGCCAGCAACATGGTTCGTTCTGCTCCGCGTTCACGTTCTTCTGCTAAAACGCAAACGGTTCCAATACCGCCGATGCTGCAAACAGCCAACTGGCATAAAAAGGGTGCAGAAAACCATTCAAAGAAATAGAAGAAGTCGGTAAAAAGCAGCGCAAAGAAAATAAGCACAAGTGCAGTAGCTGCCATAGAAGGGTTAGCGGCAAGCGTACGAATTTCGTGGGAAGCTATAGCAAACACGGCACGAATTTTCATGCTACTTCATCCCTAGTGTTGTACGCATTTCTTCGGCGCGACCCTTTGCCAGTGGAATTGAGGTGTGCGTAACATCGGAAAGTGTAAGATTAAACGAGTTACGGGTAAAACGTTCAACTTTTGCAATGCGTTGTACGTTAACGATGTAGGAGCGGTGACATCTAAAGAAGCCAAAACGAGTAAGTTCTCGTTCAAGTTCGTCTAAAGTGGAAGGGGTTTGATAGAGCTCTCCACGAACTGATACATAGTTTTGGCGGTTTACGCTTTCGATAAAGTCAATTTCTCGTGGATCAAACAAGAGAGTTGATGTTCCCGATTTAGCCTGAACCTTACAAACGCGAACTTCGTCACCCGCAAAAACAACTTCGTCTTCAGTTTCTTGGTCGGAGTTGCTGGTGGCGTTTGATTCGTCTTTTTTGCTTGAAGTAACTGCATCCTGAGTAGCTGCTTCATCCTGTACTGTTTGCGCGGGGAAGAAGCGGCCTTCTTCTTCCCACCACGCGTCGCCTGGCATAAGCAACGCTTCGCGAAGAGGTTCGCCTACCGTAATAAAGATAGTGCCCTTTTCTGCTTCACTTGCAATCCAGGTAAGAAAAAGCGATCGCGCATCGGGCCCTAATTCCAGTAAAGGTCGTTCGCAGAATACAACTTCGGGCTCAAATAGGGCCATGCGTGCAAAATTCATTAAAGTGCGTTCTTCGGGAGTTAGCTTTGAAACTGAGGTGTTTCTTTTCTCTTTCAGCCCGAAATGATTCAGCGCTTCGTTGGCGGTTATGTTGCCGCCTGCCAAACGAGCAAAAAATTTCAAGTAAGAACGAACCGTATCGCGGTCGAAGCCTTTGTCGGATTCTAAGTAAAAGGCACAGCGTTTTGTCTCGTAGAAAGTGCGCACCGCTTCAAGCGCACTTCGACTGGTTTCACGACCGCATTCTATATGGATGCTTTTACCAGATTCGCCTTCAATAAGCGCTTCGATGGAATTGTAGTCGGGCGAATTTGCAGCCATTCAGTTGTCCTTGCTTTCGTATTTCACTGAGTGGAATTTGTGTCAAGCGAAATGGTATCACAGGACCCAAGTGTAATAAGCGTACACGAGTGATCTCGATGCTCCTGTCGTGCTCTTCAGTGCTCCTTTCGTAGGATGACGTGCTCTTGTCATACGAAAACTATGTATTTGATCAGGTATTCGTGAAAAACTGTCGGTGTCTTAAATGACGCGCAGGCAAAACGGGCAGGTAAGCCAAACCCTGCGAAGCGTGAAATGGAATAACGAAAAGAAATAAAGGAGTAAAAATGGGTTCGCAATTCTTGATGAGTCTACTGAAAGATAGTGGTGTTGCTGATATTGCTGTTTCGGTTGTTGATTATCTTGTCGGCAAAATAGATAAAAACCGTTCAGAGGATCGTAAATCTGGGACTAAGAGCTAGGGACTCGTTGAGTTAAATGAGAGGCGGCAAAATGAGTACGGTGATGGCTATGGAAGGGGTAAACCTTTCCTTCAAAATAGGTTCAGGGCCTCGTGCGGTGCATAAACAAGTACTAAGTAATCTTTCTTTTTCAGTGCAACGCGGTGAAGCATTTGGATTTTTAGGACCATCGGGTGCGGGCAAAACCACCACAATTAAGCTTTTAACTCGCCAGCTTAAAAAAGATGGTGGGCGAATACAGCTTTTTCATCGTCCGATAGAAAATGCTAGCGATGCCGATTATGAGCGTATTGGCATCTTGTCAGATACGAGCGCTCTTTACGAACGGCTTTCTATTGAAGATAACTTGAAGTTTTACGCGAAGGTTCGCGGTGTATCAGGGAAAGGTATTCCTGCGTTGCTTGATCGAATGGCGCTAAAAGACGATCGCAAAACGTTGATCAAAAATTGTTCGAAGGGTATGCGACAGCGAGCAGCACTTTTGGCTGCCCTTATTCATTCACCTGAGTTGCTGTTTTTGGATGAGCCAACCAGTGGGCTTGATCCAGCAGCTCGTGCAGAGGTTCACCGCATGCTAGGTGAATTGAAAGAGGCAGGCACTACCGTATTTCTCACCACGCACGATATGTCGGAAGCGGATAGCGTGTGTGATCGAGTAGCTATCCTAAACGAAGGTCATATAGCAGCATGCGATACGTCCGATAAGTTAAAGTTAGCTCACGCACGAAATAAGGTAACTATTCATACTAAAACGCGTGGGGTTGTTTCTACTACTAAAGATACAGCAGGTGCTGCGATAATAAGCGAATTGATGGAATCGGGCGAATGCTTGTCCATCCATTCGGATGAACCAAATTTGGAAGAAGTGTTCTTGGATTTAACGGGGAGGGAGTTCTAATGCAGGCAACTATGAGAAAAATTGGGGCTCTCTGCCAAAAAGATTTTATTGACATGTTTAAGAACCCCAGCATGTTGGTATGTTTGCTGATGCCCATTGGTTTTGCGGTGTTGTTTCGCTATATGCTGGGCGATGTAGGAGTGGCTACAGTTGGTGCAGATCCGAATGTGGCGGGGCCTGCAGTGGATGCTATTCTGGCAAAATTTGAGCTTTCTTCTTCACTTTGTATGGCTATCGGTATGGTGGTAAGTATGGCGGTGGTATACGGCATTGCGGAAGAAAAGGAAAAACACACGCTTCGCACCCTTATGCTTGCCAATGTAAGCGCTGGTCAGATTATTATTTCTCGTGCGTTTATTTCTCTGGTTATGGTGCTAGTGGTAGCAACGGCATGCTTCTTCATTGCTGATGCTGCTGACATTTCACTGTTGATGCCTTATTTGGGTTTGGGTATTTTAGGTGCACTTCCTATCATCTTACTTTCGTTGGTTCTGGGACTTGCTGCACGTGACCAAATGACTGCAGGGCTTTATGCGGTGCCAGTAATTTTGATTACCTTGGCTCCAGTATTTGGCGCGTATGGTGGGGAAATTGCCGAAATCGTTCAATACTCTCCAACGGGCGGTATGAATTCGCTGGTAGAACTTATGATGCAGGGTACTTTGTTTACGAGTGACGCGTTGATTCCTCTGGCAATAACCCTTGCGTGGACCGTCGCTTGTGCGGTGCTCTTTGTTGCGCTATTTAAGCGCCTCGTGCGTGATAACTAAGATTCGCAAAATTCCCTGAGAACAGCTTCTTTGTGAAGGATATCTTCAATTAAATCGTCGGCAACATAGGAGGTGGATTCTAAAACTGCCCCCCATTTCTCCTTCTCCAGCAGCCTGAATGGTTTTACTGTTTTAGGGCGCGAAACGATTAAATCTGCCGTAGGCCGTCTTGTTGTCGATTTAAAAAAGTTGCAAGGATATAAGCCTCCCATTCGTGTTCTAAGTGAAAGGAAAATTCACGAAGAATATGAAGGAGGCTTACGATGAAGACTGCAAAGAAAAAACAGGTAATGCTTGCAATGCTGGTAGGTGCTGCGATTTTGTTTTGCGTGGCAGTTCTTTCGGGATGCGCTCTTACCCCTGCGCATGCAGTAAACGCAGCAAATGCTGAAAACAGTTCAATTTCGGGCGTAATGCAAAACACTCCTATTGACCAGGTTAATGGCAATGAAAATGCTGGTTCTAAAGTAGGTTCAGATACCTGTTCGCACTATGTTGATGCTAACGGCGATGGTATTTGCGATAACCACGTCAACCGCAATTGTAATCTTAATGGCGCGAATCACTATCAAGGAAAGGCTCATCACTTTGGTAATAAGCACTCTGCAAATTGTCACTATAGCAATGGGTGCTGGTGAGCGCTGATAAACAGGCTGACAAATTACTTTAGTCAATAGACAAAAGCAGATTCAAAACAGCGCCGAAATTAACTTTGTAACAGAAAGTACGAAGATAAACTTTAACTGCAATGAGATCTTCAGCGGACATAGAAATGGCAATGCGCGTCTACAGCGATATGGTGTGGCGTGCATGCCTCGTGTATCTTTCACCAGCAGAAGCAGAAGACGTTTTCCAAGATGCCTTTATGAAATATGCCCTACATGATGGTGAATTTCGCAGCGAGGAACATAAAAAAGCATGGCTTATTCGCGTAGCAATAAATGCTTGTAAAGATGTTTTAAAAGCGAAGCGAACAAAGAATGAATCGTTGGAAAATCACTCAGATAGTTGTGGGGAAATGCCAGATGTTGCCGAGAGCTCAAACGCTGCACTAAGAGAAATACTTGATGCGCTTAACTCGCTGGGTGATCCTCCAAAAACAGAATTATATCTTTCGCTTTATGAGGGCTACACTGCTAAAGAAATTTCCGAAATAACTGGAGAACCAGAGGGCACTGTGTATTCATGGATTTCTCGGGGTAAAAAACAATTACAGGAGGCGTTGCGATGAATAATTCTGACAAACAATTGCGCGATGCCTTCAGTAGTGTCTTCGATGAAATAAAGGCACCCGAGCGTCTTAAAAAGCAAACCTTGCAGGCAATTGAAGCCAAACGAGCAGAAGTTATTCAGCATACTGAAGCGAAAGATACGGTTGATGCTAAGGCCGCGGTTATAGCCGATGCTACGGTTGTAACTAAAGCTAAAGACGTGCCCATAATCAAGACTGAAGCTAAAACCGAAGCAAGAGCTGAAGCTAGAGCCGATGCTCATAGCAAAAAGCAATTCGGCATTATATTTTCAATTCGAGCAAAAATTGCACTAGCAGCTTGTGCGGTGCTTATAGCACTTGGCGTTGGAGGCGCGTATGCATATACCACGCCAACGGCGTATGTAGGAATTGATGTAAACCCTTCTATCGAATTAGGGCTTAACTGTTTTGATCGTGTAGTAAGCGCTGAAGGCTTAAATCAAGATGGTCAAAAAGTGCTTGATGCAGCTAAAGTAACAGGCATGTCTTATAACGATGCACTTCGGCAATTAAGCGCTTCACTCGAAACCGATGGCTTTCTGGATTCAGAATCTGCGGTAGCGGTTACGGTAATGTGTGATGACGAACAACGATGTTCTAATCTAGAGCAAACAAGTCAAAATTGTTTTGCGACAGTCGGACAAGGTGTGCATTGTTCGCGCGCGTCGTCGGAAGAACATAATGCAGCCCATGAGGCAGGTATGGGCATGGGTAAGTATCAGGTTTGGCGTGCTCTGGCTGATGCAGGTGTGGATATTTCAGCTGAAGAAGCATCTACTATGACTATGGCAGAACTGAGAAACCTTGCTACGCAAGAAGGTGCTGATTCAGCGCAAGGTTCGGGTCATCACAAAACACGTCACCACGGCGAATAATAGACATCATGGTGAATGGCAGGTATCGTCACGAATGACAGATCGCCGCAATAGCGGGTACCTCAGCGAATATAGACATCACAGATAATGATAGATGCCGTCGTGAATGGTAAACATCGTGGCAAACGAGCAGGGTAATAAGTTCGCTTAAGGAAGAAAGCCTTTGCGGGGTAAGTGCTGCTGATAGCTGGTTAGCGCTGGTTATCACGCCAGCGCCGCTGCCAGCTTATTGACAGTTTCTTCGACTTCATCAGCAGATAAGCTTGCATAATTTACCACAAGCGTTTTCTTCGCTACGGGATAATCCTTAAAGCAGTAGTCGTTCAGCAGAGCTAAATTAATACCACGTTGGGCGACTGCTTGTTTTATCTCGCGTGCGGTGTAGGAAGTTTCCAATACTAAAAGAAAATGAGTACCTGCATTGTTTTCAATGATGTGGCTTATGTCAGCAAGATCAGAATTACGAATTGCACTCATTACCGCTTCGCGTTGCTTGCGACAGGTGCATGGGCTCAGTTTGGCGACTCAATCCCGATTGATGGTTTGCTCGAATCCTGAAACCGTACAGGAATAAAAACTCATGGTTTCTTGATAGCGCTTCATAAGGTGTTTCGGCAGAATCATATAGCTGATGCGCAAGCTAGGCATGAGTGTTTTAGAAAAGGTGTTCAGATAAATCACCTTTTCATGAGCGTCATTTGCGAATAGGGGTAGTAAAGGATTACCTTCGAAACGAAGCTCACTGTCGTAGTCGTCTTCAATTATGTAGCGGCTGTCATCTTCATTCGCCCAGCGAAGGAGCTCTCTTCGCCGTTGGGCAGACATGGTGAAGCCCCCAGGAAAATTATTTGCGGGGGATACGTGCACTACTGTGCCGTTAGTTCTGCGTAGACGATTTATCATCATGCCTGATTTATCTACGTTGCAGTAGGTCCAAGGAACGTGATAGTTATCAGCAATACGCGAAAGCTTTTGATAGCCTGGATTTTCAAATACGAAAGTAGCGGTAGGGTCCAACAGCTGAATCAGGCGACTATATAGATATTCGGTACCTGCTCCAATGATGATTTGCGAAGGGGATACGTGCATACCGCGCGCACGAAGTAAATAGGTAGCAATTGCTTTGCGCAGTTCGATAAGCCCGTTGTAGGGTACCGTATCGAAAAGATCGGGCGGGTTTTCAGCGATTACTTTGCGAAGGAGTTTAAACCACGTAGCAACAGGAAATTCATGGGCAACAGTGCGGTTTGCCTGAAGATCGGTATTAAAAGTCTCGCTCTCTGCTTCGAGCTCTTCTGCTGCGCTGTCTAATTCTGGTTTGTTTATCTCTAGCGCTCTTCCAACATTGTTGGCAAAGTAGCCACTGCGTTGCTTGGATTCGATATAGCCTTCAAGCAGAAGTTGGTGATAGGCGTTTTCTACCGTAAGAACCCCTACTGAAAGGGCCTTAGCTAGTTGTCGCTTTGAGGGAAGTTTCTCGCCAGGATGAATGCGCCCATTCAGAATGTCGTCACGAATTTGTCGATACAAAAATAGGTAGCGAGGAGTGTTCCCTCGTTGATTCATGTCATAGGTAAATAACCTGTTTTCTTGACTTGAACAATTATCAGAAGGCGCGTTATTCATAAAATTGTGACTTTCGTGCTTATCTTTCTTTCTGATTCCTTAATTGCGGTTGAGATACTAGCTAAGGGAAGCATTAACTGGTCCTATTTTTGAAAAAATTATATAAGACCAGTTTGTTATTTTTCCACCGCTAAAACAGTTTGTTTTCCCTGTTAACACGTTTGAAATAATTGGATTTATCCTGTCGTGCTATTACGAGAATGCTTCAGGTAAGAGCAACTACGGCACAAGCAATCTTGAAGCATAGCGAAAAGAAAGTATCGAACGGTAGGAGGCCAGAAAATGGGTAGGTTCACTCTTCCACGTGACATTTATTGGGGCAAGAATGCTTTGGAAAATCTTGCAACTTTCAAGGGTGAGCGCGCAGTGCTTGTCTTGGGTGGCGGATCCATGAAGCGTGGTGGATTTGTAGATAGAGCTGTTGATTATCTAAAGCAGGCAGGCATCGAAACCACCTTAATTGAAGGTGTTGAGCCCGACCCTTCTGTTGAAACAGTAATGAAGGGTGCTGCTACCATGCGCGAGGTACAGCCTGACTGGATTATTGCTATGGGTGGCGGATCTCCTATTGATGCTGCAAAGGCAATGTGGGTTTTCTATGAGTATCCTGAATGCACGCTTGAACAGCTGATCACGCCTTTTAGTTTCCCTGATTTGCGTCAGAAGGCAAAGTTCTGCGCTATTTCGTCTACGTCAGGTACTGCTACAGAGGTAACGGCATTTTCTGTTATTACTGACTATGAAAAGGGCATTAAGTATCCTCTGGCAGACTTCAACATTACTCCCGATGTCGCTATTGTTGATCCTGATTTGCCTGCAACTATGCCTCAGAAGTTAGTTGCTTATACTGGTATGGATGCACTCACTCATGCAATTGAGGCATATACCTCAACGGTGCATTGCGACTTTACCGATCCTTTGGCCATGAAGGCAATTGCGTTTGTAAACGAGTATCTGCGCAAGTCCTATGACGGCGATATGGAAGCCCGCGAAAAGATGCACTATGGCCAGTGCATGGCGGGCATGGCATTTTCTAATGCGTTACTTGGCATTGTTTATTCGATGGCTCACAAGACTGGTGCGGTCTTTTCTACGGGTCACATTGCTCATGGTTTGGCAAATGCGTTGTATTTGCCCTATGTAATTAAGTACAACTCCGCAAATCAAGAAACTGCTATTCGCTATGGCGCTATTGCTGCCTCCATTGGTTTGGAGCCTTCGGTTGAAGCGCTCATTGGTTTTGTTAAGGGGCTTAATCATTACATGGGTATTCCTGATACCTTGGCAGATTTGGGCGTTCTTGAAGATGAATTCAAGGAAAAGGTCGCAACCTTCTCTGCTAATGCAATTGAAGATGCTTGCACGGCATCAAATCCTCGTCCTATTGATGCCGCAACTATGGAACGCCTCTTTACCTGCGTATATTACGGCACCGAAGTAGATTTCTAGGCGAACGAAGTCCCAAGTGGCTTTTATCCTCAGCAGTAACTCTTTAGGCAGTAGTTGCCTAATAGTTAGTTCCTCTTCTATCGTGCGTGCACCCGTCATTTTTTAGCGGGTGCACGTCTTTTATGCCGTTTGCCCGCTTAGTGGTGGGCTTCACCTAGACAGGATAAGAGGTGTTTCTAGCTACGATATGATCAAACGTTGGTGGGGATCGATCTTTTAAGGACTGCCTCAATGGTGACATCTTTAGAATCTCTGGAGTAAAGCTTTTGCAAAGACTTCTTAACTGGAGATTCTAAAAAATCCAAAGATAGATTCTTATCACATTAAAGGAAGTACCTCGTCTATTTGGAAGGTTGCTATGGCTGAGTACAACAAGCTCACTCCTGAACTTATTGGGCAACTTAAGAAGATCGTTGGTGAAGCTAACTGCTATGTTGGCGAAGATATTAGTGCCGACTATTCTCATGATGAAATGCCTATTTATGGCTCTCAAATGCCAGAGTTGGTGTGCATGCCAGCAAGCACGGCAGAAGTAGCTGCCATCATGATGCTGTGCAACGACAACAAGATTCCTGTTACTGTTCGTGGTGCAGGCACTGGTCTTGTTGGTGGTGCAACGCCTCTGTTTGGTGGTGTGGTTTTGTGCACCATGCGTATGGACAAGATTCTGTATTACGACATGAATAACTTGCTTGTTCATGTACAGCCTGGTGTTCGCCTGTGCGATTTGGCTGCAGATGCACTTGAACACGATTTGATGTATCCACCTGATCCTGGTGAGAAAACAGGTTCTTTGGGTGGTAATGTAAGCACTAATGCTGGTGGTATGCGTGCGGTAAAGTATGGCACTACGCGCGATTATGTTTTAGCTATGACAGTTGTTTTACCAAATGGTCAAATTCTTGAACTTGGTCGTTCGGTTACTAAGACCAGCTCTGGCTACAGCTTGCTTCACTTGATGATTGGCTCCGAAGGCACGCTTGGTGTTATTACCGAGCTTACGTTGAAGCTTATTCCTAATCCCAAGGAAGACATCAGCTTCATTTTGCCCTTTGCAGACATCGAAACCGCAATTTCTGCTGTTCCCAAGATTAAACTTGCAGGTCTTAGCCCTCAATCCATTGAGTTCATGGAACGCGATATTGTAGATTCTTCTGCTAACTACACGGGCAACAAGATCATTCCTACCGTTATTGATGGTAAGGAAGCGGGCGCTTATATTCTGGTAACGCTTGATGGCAATGACCAGGATGAAATCTTCCAGCGTGCAGAAACTCTTGCAGAAATTGGTGACGAAATTGGCGCTTATGACACACTCGTGCTAAGTCATCCTGCTGACAAACGTGCTGTTTGGGAAGCTCGTAGTGCATTCCTGACGGTAATCGAAGCAGAAACCGATCTTATTGATGAAATGGACGTAGTTGTTCCTGTTGATAAAATCCCAACTTTCCTTGAGTATGCTCATGAAGTTGGTGACAAGTACGAAGTTCGTATTCGTTCCTTTGGTCATGCTGGTGACGGCAATCTTCACATTTATTGTTGCGCAAACGACATGGACGAAGATGTTTTCATGGAACGCACGTCAAAGGTTATGGCTGCAGCATATGAAAAGTGCACCGAATTGCGCGGCCAAGTTTCTGGCGAACATGGCATTGGTTATGCAAAGAAAGAATTCTTGTGTGAATCTTTGGGTGAAACGGCAATCAATTTGATGGCAGGCATCAAGCAGGTATTCGATCCGAACATGATTTTGAATCCTGGCAAGATTTGCAATTAGATCAAGTTGCGAAAGGTATCAGGGCAAAATAGAAATTTGATTTGCCATCATGCCAAAAATTACATACATAATAAGGAAGTAGCGTCACTTGGCGCTGCTTCCATTTTAGGAATGAATTTTGCTTGATTTTTGCTACAGTTGAGTTCCGTTTGTCCTTATCAGCGCGCCTCATAGTATGAGGATTGTCGAAAAAATAGTGCAAGCTGGTCTTCTGATGGCATAATTGGGGGATAACGTAGTGCGCATAAACAAGAAAGGAGGCGCGATGATAACCACAACTTGTGATGAAAAATCTACGCGGCCTCTTGTTATTGTGGTGCACGCTTCTGTTGGTTCTGGCCATCGCAGTGCGGCGCAAGCAATCTCGCAGGCGCTTGAGGATTTGTGCGGAAAGCATCCCAATTTGCCTGCCGATGCCGAAATTGCGGTATTGGATATTTTGGACTACGGGTATGTGAAGTTCGATGGCGACAAAACTGCCAATGTAACGGTGGTCTTTAATTCGCTCTATGACTTCACCTGGCATCATGTATTTACGGGCCGCCTTCTCTGGGCAGGCGGATGGGGCTGGTCGCCTTGTATGTTTAAGCCTTTTACCAAGCTTGTTGAAAAACGTAAGCCTATCGCCATTATTGCAACGCATATTGTTGCGGCTAATGCTTCGGTTGCGGCACGTATGGTAACGCGTCAGGCATTTCCTATGGTTTGTGTTCCGACTGACTATGGTGCAGAAGGTCTGTGGCCTCATTTGGATTGCGATTTGTTCTGTTGCGCCGATGAGGAAATGGTTAAAGAACTCAAGCCAAGAAAAGTGCCTGATAGTCATATAAAAGTGACAGGTATTCCCGTGCGAAAAGGTTTTTCAGAACCATGCGATAGAGATGCTGTCTTAGATAAATTCGGTTTACCCCATGACAAAATCAACGTCATTGTCATGGCGGGTGCTCGTTTGTCTCAACCGTATATTCCTTTTCGAGAAATCGTAAATAGAATTCTGCCTTGCCTGTCTGATTTCTCCAAAATGCACTTTGCGATTCTTGCGGGTGCAGACGAGGAATATGCTACTAAGTTACGAGAATTTTTTGCAGAGCGAAACATTACCAATGCAACGGTATTTAACTATATCGAAGATATTCCAGGACTCATGGAAGCAAGCGATATGATCATCGCCAAGTCGGGTGGTTTGGCTACTACGGAATGTCTATGTGCTCGCTTGCCACTTATTTTGGTAGGTAAATCCTATGGGCAAGAGCGCGCTAATACGCTTACCGTAACTGCGGCTGGTGCTGCAGTAAAGGCGGAAACTTCCGAAGAGCTCCTCACCGAACTTGATCAAATTCACTCGAATCCCGAGCGACTTGAAACTATGCTTTCTGGTGGCGAATCTTTGCGACGTCCCTATGCGGCACGCGATATTGCTACGACCACGCTTGATATGGTGGGAAAGATACAGCTGCCAAAGCGCCATTTCGCGAAAGTGTATTGGGGTAAGAAGCCTTATCGCGTTCGTTGACGTTTCTCTAAAGGCGCATGCTAAGTCATGCATATCAAATTATTAAGTTATAGGGGTAAAAAAATAGATAAAAAGATCTAAATACCCCAATAACTAACAAATTTCCTATTTCCCCTTGTTATTCACAGACGCTTTTCCGCAATCCGCAAATACTGGTATTGGTGCGCAAATCATGCCACAAAGTGAGCGAGGAATTGCTTGTATCAAATACTTGTACTAACGCTGTAGCCTTTTCATATGGGGCGGATTTTGCAAATTGAGAAGAAGATTTTGTGGATTGCTGTGCCGCCGATGGTGTTACAGCGGACGCCATTGCCGCCGACGGCGTTGCGACCGGTGCCATTCCCGCTGATGGCGTCACAGTCGATGGCAGTACTTCTGCTGTGATATCGATAAAACACTCAACAAAATGAGGGTTGTAGTACACGTGTGAACGATCTTCTAGCAAGGCCCCGTAGTAGATATCTGCCTCTACTAGGTCTTGGAACAAATGGCTGCCATAGGAAAGCTCAGGCGAATAACCAGCTTCTGAAGAAGCAACTTCGCATACGCCCATAAGATTGCTTACGTCAGAGAAGGCAACAGGCACACCAAGTTCAGGGGAGGAAGTACCAATGCGTCCCGGTACCAGCAGCAAACAGTTTTTGCCCGTATTGCGAAAATGCTCGTTAACCATTCCAATGAGACGTGCTGCCGTAGGCTTTTCGATATGGGGACACTGATAATAACGAAGGGGATCAACTACTATTACGACATCGATGGGGGTAACACGCGATTTTCCCATCGCGCACTGCTTAATACTAAAATACGTATCTTCTTGGGGGAGTTTTGGTAAATCAATACGCTTTCCAGATTGCAGCAGGTGAAGCGGTCGGCATTGCAGAAGATTAACAACAAACTCGTTGTCCTTGCCAACATTTACGGTGTATTCGATATCGACGGGATGTTCGTAACAGCGCTCCAAGGTTGAAAGCATGTTCGCCATTAGCGTCGTAAATTCGCGGTTTTCAGCCAGCCCCTGACACGAAGCGAATAAAACGGGACGATACTGACCTCGTTCGCGCAGTCTTCCCTCCGCTTCGCGATCGTGCTCGAACACGGCTTGTTGGGCAAAGCGGGGAAACAAATCAGCCAAATCGAGCACGTTGCATTCGGTTATGGTGCGTTTTTCCAGATCGAGAACATCGGCATTATGCTGAGAATAACGATGTTTATCTGCCCAAGTTTGATTTGTTTGTGCCAAAGGCTTATCAAGGCTAATAATGCGTGGGTAGTCTGACTGAGTTCGATCGACGGCTTTTGTGCCAAGCCCCGCGACAAGACGAAGCATTCCTGCGCTCGGATCAAGTGAATCAGACCAGCGATAGGTACTATGGGAATAGCCAACACCCGCAGCTGTTGGCATAAACAACCGATGCCCGTAATGCGATCCGCTTACGCGCATAACAAGAAGCGCCATCTGCTCTTCTTTACGATCAAGCCCATTACGACGACGGTATTCAAGAGCGGAAGGATTCATAGTAGACGCGTAGACACGGCGTACTGCCGATTCGAATGCATCAAGTCGCTCTTCAAGCGATCCCATGTTGGCGCAAAAAACCGAATCGTATTTTCCGGCAAAGGCGTTACCGAAGCCGTCCTCTAAGAAGCTACTGGAGCGCACAATGATGGGAGCCTGTCCGTAATAATCCAAAATGCGCATAAAGCGTTCGCGTATGTCGTCAGGAAAGGACCCATTGAGCAAACCCTCTTTCAGAGCAGGAGCTTCATCGATGAATCCCTCTTCACTTCGTTGTTTGATGCGAATAGTCCACAGATCGTTTGCAACCAAATAGGAGTAAAACACATCCGAGCCAAGATAGAACGAGTCGTGCGGTTCGAGGTGCTTATACACCTCTGGCTGTTGCAGCTGAATCATTTTGCGAGCGAGAAGCATGCCGCAAGCTTTGCCGCCAATGATTCCGGTTCCTACCATATGATTACGGACTTCGAAATAATCGGTTGGTTCAAAATAACGCTTAACCATTTCGCGCATTTTGGGATCTTTGGTAATCATCATGTTGCACATTTTGGTGCAGGTGTTAGCGGTTAAAGTTCCTTGCCTGAAGTCCGACTGAGCAGCCGCAAAAAATCGATCCCAACTGTCGGTGTTGCGATCAGGCGCCGCTTGAGCTTCCTCGCCTGCAAGGGCATAAAATTTGCTTGCTTCCATGCCATCGGTCAAAGTAAAAACTTCTTTGGTTTGCGGAGAATAGCGGTGGGCTAAAAACATGGTTTCGCTATAGCGGTTCCACATCTTGAGAGGGTGAACATACAGATCGTTTTCAGGTGAAGAATACACGTCGATTAAAACTTGAGTAGTATCGCGAATTTTCGCGATGGTTTGAAACGAATGACCGCCGCGAATAATAGGAAAGTAGGCAACCGTATCAAGTTCAAATAAGTAGGGACACGTTACTCTAAAAAAGTTGCCCATCATAAGATCAGCAGACCAGGCAGCTTGCAATTCGCTTAAGCAATCAAATACATAGCAGGCTTCGCGACCTTCTTTGGTGATAAGTTCTCGAACTTCGATCGTGAATGCCTCAAATCCTTTATGAGGATTGAGCTCATAGATAGTAACGCCTGGCTGCGGTTTTACCAGAGGCTCATGGGAAGCAAAACGCATATAAATAATGGGACGTTTGTCTGCGAGACACTGTGCCACAAACGGCTCAACGAATGTTGGAAAATCTTCAAGTGATGATAACTGCCAAACAACGTTGTCGCCTAAACGGATGTTGTCGAAAACAGTATCAAGCTGAGGAATGCCACACGAAATACGATCGAATGCTGCCATAAGAGTCCTATCACTGGATTGATTACTGGATCGGATTGGCTAGTGTTTGTAGCTTGGAGCATCCTTAAAGATAGGCAAAATCCAAGCATGTACCCTGATCATAGGCTTGATGTGTTTCGTGATTGTGAACGAGAGTACTTTGGGTACTCCTCATTGCGCAGCTCAGCAAATTTCGAACCGAGCTACATAGCCAAGTTTCGATTGCCGAACTGTATAGGTAAGCGAGCCAAGCGAATTTGCACTGATTGTCTGAATGCCAATGTTGTCTGAACGCCAATGTTAATTGATTACCATACGCTGAACGTAAACGTCGTTTCGTAAATCGCGAGCATGCTCAGGTGATAGTTCTCCGGCGCGCTGGGCAAGCTTGATGAATTCAAGTTCACGAGATAAGGCAGCATCCTGGATGTCGTCAATTGCCTCGTTAACGCGCTGAGCCGCCATCATGCGCGCTTGGAGCCCCTCGACATCGATATCGTCATCTTCGTAAATGTTGCTAAGCTCTTCAGCAAAGGCATTAGCCTGGTCATAGAGTTCGTCGCATCGTTTAACTAGAGCGCGCGCTTGCGCTGCAACTTCGTCGCTGGCAAGAGGGATAAGCTCGCGAATGCGGTCGGCATAGCGCTTCATTACTACCGCGGTGGCGGGTTCATCGACGCTTTCGGGAAGATTGTCGGCAGGCACTTCGGAGGTTTCTTCATTCTCGGGTAGGTCGCCCGTAGACGTTCTGGCGGTTTCTTCGCGTCGGTTGATTGCTTCTCCTGAAAGGTTTTCTGACAAACTTTCCAAAAGAGTGGCAGCGGCATCTTTGAGTGGCACTTCTGCAGGAGTGGTGAGACGTTTTGTGAGATTTTCGGCTACGTGTTCTAAAGAAGTGTTGGCTAGAGAGGTGTTGGCTGCGGCCGACGAAGGCGACTTCTGATCGTTTGGATTATCGAGGGCTTCCAGTGCCTGCTCTCCTGTGACTGACCCAGTGAGGTGGGCGTCTGCCTGAATAGCATCAATAACGCGGGTTAGTACGGCGATCTCCGCATCTGCATAGCCTTTGGTGCGTTTTTCGAGCGGCTTCAGGGGCACTAGTTTGCGTACTGCGAAGTTAGCAAGAATCATAGTGCATACGATAACGCCGGCGGTTAAAAACAAAAGTTCGGTACGCATAGGAAACGCATCACCCGATGCTACGGTTAGCGGGATAGTGAGAATAAGCGCTAGGGTAACGCCTCCCTTGGGGCCGGCAAAAGCCATTCCTAAGGTGCCCTTCAGATTTCTTTTCGAAAAGCAAATACGCAGAGGCCTGCCGCTGCGACGCGTGTGGACCAGATCCATGCCTAGGATCCAGAAAAAGCGAACAGCTTCCAATACGAACGTAAGGGCAAAAACGGCAAGGATGAGCAAGGCTGCATCGACAGAGCCGCTTTGTATTGCTGGAATGAATGTGCTGGGGAGTTGAATGCCAAGCACTACAAAAATAACGCCATTCAATACGAACTCGAGAGTTTTCCATACGCTTGAAGCCTGGAGGCGTTGGCGAGAGGAAGCGATGGTCCGTTTATGGGGCAGAAGCGAAATGGTCATGCCTGCCATAACAACTGCAATAACGCCACCTACATGAATTTGCTCGCAGATGAGATAAATGATGAAGGGGGTTAATAATTCAAGGACTACGTGCACGGTGGGGTTGTCGAGTCCATAGCGGCGCATCATGCTGGTAAGTCCCCAGAAAGCAAATCCCAGTAAAGCACCGACGAACAGTCCACCAAAAAGTTCAAGTGCGAATTCTTCTCCTGCGTGCGTAAGTGAAAACGCTCCAGAGACAACTACGGCAATAGCGCATTGAAAACCAATGGTACCTGTGACGTCATTGAAGAGTGCTTCGCCGTTGAGGAGTGCTTCATGACGACGACCGAAGCGCATTTCTTTGGCGAGTGCGGTAACGGCAGCGGCATCGGTTGATCCCATTGCTGCGCCAAAGGCAAGGGCAGCTGCAAGAGGAATAGCGGGGATTAGGGCATTTAAGGTTGCGCCCATTGCAATCATAGTTAGCAGAACGAGGCCCGTTACGAGGGAGGCTATGCCAAAGCGATTTTGATAGAGTTCTCCCGAATCTACTCGCCGCGATTCATTGAAGTGAAGGGGGGCAATGAAGAGGATTAAGAGAAGCTCAGCATCTAAATTAATGGAGGAGGGCAACGGGATAACAAGGGCGATTATTACACCCAAAATGATTTGAACTAAAGGAAGAGAAACGCCGTGTAAGACCTGATCAAGAAGGCTTGATGCTACTACGGCTACAAGTAAAAACAAGATTAGTTCAAGAAGTTCCATGCCACACCTTTATGTTGCACTTTGAGAGTTTGCTATGTGTTTTGGTAAAAGATAGGGGGAAATACTAACAATTGCAACGAGTGCTCGTGTCGAACTAGGAGAAGTCAACGATATTTCCAGATGAAGGGTTTGCTGCTTGGATTCTCGTACGATGTCTCCTTGGGTAAGGAAGTGCTGTGCGTCTTCAAAAGTACCCATTGCGTGAAGTGGCTAACTTGTATATAATTTTCAGGCGCTTTAGCGATAGAATTACTTGATACAAGTTGTCTATTTGAATTATAGATTTCTTTGTTTCATTTTTATCCTAAGGACAGCATTCAATGCCAACGTGGCTCAGTTGGTAGAGCAACGCACTCGTAATGCGTAGGTCGCCGGTTCGAGTCCGGCCGTTGGCTCCACGAAAATCGCAGGTCAGCTGTTTGTCAGCTGACCTGTTTTGTTTATCAACAGAGAAAAACAATGCGAAATGATGTGATTTGAGTTTCTTGGATTTCTAAATCATGAAAGGATTTTAGATGTCAACATGTCGAAATCGTTAAGCCTTATGACGATTTCTTTAAACGGGAATATAATAGTCACTTCATAATAAATAAATAAACTTTTTTAATTATTTCAGTTGGTAACGTGCTTGATCAGGAAAAATTGTTTGAGCATATACCAATTAACGCTACAGATAGAACGAGGTACGCACGTGGGTTGTGCAATTATTGGCTGCGGGAAGGCGCTTCCTGCCCTGGATGTTACTAATGACGATATGGCAAAACTGGTTGATACCAGTGACGAATGGATTTCTAAGCGCACAGGTATTAAAAGCCGCAAGGTCGCTATTGCCGAAACTACTACCGATTTGGCTGAAACCGCATCTCGCCAGGCGCTTGGATGGATAGAGGGCGGTTATAGTGAGCGCTCAATCGACCCTGAAGAGATCGATCTTGTTATCTTGTCTACGGTTACCGCTGATGTTTTAGTTCCTTCTAATGCTGCTATTATTCGCCGCCGTCTTGGACTTTCTAACGCTGCGTGTTTTGACTTAAATGCTGCATGCTCAGGTTTTGTGTATGCACTGACTGTGGCAGAGGCAATGGTTTGTGCTAGTGCTACAACAAAAACTCGTAGTGACATGGTGCGCGCCTTGGTAATCAGCGTGGATCGTCCAAGTCGCATTACCAATTGGGCGGATCGCAATACGTGTGTACTACTGGGTGACGGAGCTGGTGCGGTAGTTATCGAATACGATCCAGCTCGTACGGGCATTATGAGCACTTATATTGCTAACGAAGACGATATTCACAATTCGCTCACGTGTCCAATGCCCCTTGATGTGATTCCTCCGTTTGATGAAAACGGCGTCAACACTGAAGCGGCACATCAGCCAGAGCGCAGCCATGCTTCTATTGATGAGGAATTAGGAATTACTGAATCGCTTGAGGCGGGGGATCCTCGTAATGTTTTGCGTATGAATGGTCAGCAAGTATTTAAGTTCTCTGGTCGCGCAATGAAGCAGGCGGTTTCTCGCGTATGCGAAAGTGCAGGGGTGGCTATCGAAAATGTTAAATTGGTAGTTCCTCATCAGGCTAACGAACGCATTATCGATTTTGGTGCACGTCGTATGGATATAGAAAGGGATATGTTCCAGGTTTCCATTGAGCATCGTGGCAATTCTTCAGGGGCGAGTGTTCCTATGGCGCTTGCGGATGCATATGAGCAAGGCATTATCAAAAAGGGCGATAAAGTAGTACTTGTTGCATTTGGTGGCGGTTTCACGCTTGGTGCGGTTTTGTTCGAGATTTAGGAGTACAAGTCCTGACCGCTCATCTGAGCTTCGTAACATTTCTTTGTTACAAATAATCTGAACCTCATTACAAAATGGTACCCTCAAGGTACCTTTTGTGTTTCTATGCCCTGATAAGGTGATTCTTATGATGGACAATTTGAGTAATAAAACAAATGATAAGAACCAGACCATTGAGAGTGCTTGCAATGCTACTTCTCGGATAGATGCCGCCTTGTTTACGCGGCGTGTTCAGGAAATTGCAACTCAAATTGAGCCTTATCTGATCGAAAAGCGTCGTTTCTTTCATGCTTATCCAGAATTGAGTGGTGAAGAAGTAAACACCACTGCTGCTATTGCAGCGCAATTAGATGCGATGGGTGTGGAATACTCTTATCCTGATTCATTTGAGCCAGGGTTAGCGCCAGTGGGTTTTCTTGAAAACGAACATTTAGCTGAGATGAAACAGGCAGGCAGAGCTTTTGTGGGGTCGGGCAGTGTGAAAATGCAAACGGCTGACACCAATCTATCGGGCACGCAACAGCAAGAATCAACGGATTCGCAAGAAACTATCACTATTAATCCGAAGTCTGGCCTTATTGTGACCATTAGAGGTGAAGCTCCTGATGCATATGATGCTCAAGGGCGACCGCATCATTGTATTGCGCTTCGCTCAGACATTGATGCACTTCCTATTGTGGAAAAAACAGATGCGCCCTATATGTCTCAAAATGAAGGGGTAATGCATGCCTGCGGGCACGATTGCCATATAGCTATGATGCTCGGTGCAATCCGTATACTGCATGAACTTCGTGCGTATTTGCGAGGAGAGGTTCGTATTATCTTTCAGCCAGCAGAAGAGATATCGATTGGATCTCGGCGCATGATGGCTGCTGGTGCTTTGGATGGCGTTGAATCAATTTATGGTGCTCATATTTGGAGCGAAGTTGAAGCGGGAACGGTTTCGATAGAATCAGGGCCTCGCATGGCAAACACCGATTGGTTTCGTGTTGATGTAAGTGGCTCAAGCGCGCATGGCGCTATGCCTCATAAGGGCGTTGATGCCATTGTGGTAGGGGCAGCCATTATTGAAGCGTTGCAGGTAGTGGTAAGTCGCGATGTGTCGCCTTTTGATCCAGTGGTACTTACCATCGGTGAATTTCATGGCGGTGTTGCTCGCAATGTCATGGCAGGGACTTCGTATCTAACAGGTACCGTTCGCTCATTTGATCCAAAAGTGCGAGAGTTCTTGCGTGAGCGCATGGAATTCATGGTGCATCACGTGGCGCGCTCATACAGTGCTAAAGCGGAATTTGAGTGGCAGCCAGGGAATTCGGCTTTAATCAATGATAAAAAATGCGCGAAACGAGCCATCAAATCTGCGGTAAAAGTTTTAGGAGAAGATGCACTTGCGAAATATGAAGGCACGCTATCTGGTGAAGATTTTTCTGAGTATTTGCGTGTAGTGCCTGGAGTATTTGTCTTTGTGGGCGGCCGCAATCCCGAAAAGGGAGCAGACCACCCACAGCATAGTTGTTTTTATGAGGTAGACGAAAGTGTATTGGCGAAAGGATCGAAACTTGCCGCTCAGTATGCCTTCGATTTTTTGAACGAAGATTAAAGAGGCATTTACCCTGCGTTCCAGCCGCCATCAACAATCAGAACATCGCCGTTGATGTAAGCAGAATCTTCACTTGCTAAGAACAACGCTGCCTTTGCGATGTCTTCAGTGCTGCCCATTTCGGGTCCGCATGCTAAAACAGGCTGAATGCGACCATAGCCATTTGGATTAGGCTGACCCATAGAAGTTGCAATTTCTGAAGCAATTCCACCTGGAGCAATAGCGTTTGCGCGAATACCGTCTTTCATGTACATGTAGGCAGTGTTCTTGGTCATAGAAATAACGGCTGCCTTGGAAGCGCAATAAATGACACCAGCACAGCTACGCATACCACCTAGCGAAGCTACATTCACAATGGTGCCACCGTTGCCTTGTTCCAGGAATACTTGTACTGCTTTGCGCATGGAACAAAACGGTCCAAAAGTATTTACCTTCAAAACCTGCTCGTATTTTTCGTTTGTTGCATCGCCGATGGGGCTCATGTCATCCATGATGCCTGCATTGTTAACTAAAACATCAAGCTTACCGAATTTTTCTACAGCAAAATCAATCATGCCTTCACAGATGGACTGGTCAGAAACATCACCAGGATAGATTTCTACGGTGCCAGGTGCTTCTGCGAGTGATTCCTTTAAGGATTCTAGGCGTTCCTTTCGGCGTGCAACTGCGATAATCTGAGCGCCTTCAGAGGCAAAGAGACGAACTATGGCGTCGCCCATGCCAGAAGAAGCCCCTGTTACAACTACCGATTTCCCCTGCATTTTCATAAGGGATCATCTCCTTTGATAACAAAGGCCTTATTGCCTTTAACTAAAGGTAAGCCTTCAATGTAAAAGAAAAGACCGCAAGCTGGGCAAGCGGTCTTTAATGAGTTCTGTGAGGTTAAACGGTAGCTAGAAGCGGATAAACGGTTTTAAGAGAAAAGGCCTCGCTTTTAGCTTGTCCAGGGCTTGTCGAAGTCAGGCTCTAAGCTGCCATCGTCGGGACGATTGAAAAGCGTTTCTTGGCCACAATCCTGACAGGTGCCAACGAGAACCTTATGCTTGTGGAACAAGGTGTAATACAGATAAATCAAAGCAAATGCGATAGAAAATGCTGGCATGAAGAAGAAAAATACAACAACAGCAACTGCGGCACCTACGTGAACATACCATTTAGAAGGAACACGGCGCCTGTCTGGCATGTACTCCATGTTTGTGCTGCCGCAATGCGGGCAGGTAACAACAGGCTTCTTGTCCTTTCTCTTATTAGGATTTGTTGGTTCGTATTTTTTATTTTTCGCCATCCCGATTCCCTCTCTATCAAACGGGTGAACGTAATAGGTATGTTGCTATCCCAATAAGCGTAAAGCTTGTTGGGGGCAATAACCCCTAATTTGGGTAACTTCATAAGGGTAACACGTTCATATACGGGATGGCTAATTCTTGTTACTTGCATTCATCACACGGATTAATTGCAAGAAACAATGTATTAGCGCAGATTATTCAAAGCGAAACCGATTAGCAAAAGGGGTTTGAATGTTAAAAGCCCCACATTTTTACTTCAGTTTCCAGGTTGACTCCAAATTGCTCTTTTACCGCATCTTGCACATCGCGAATAACCTGACATACTTCTGCGGCGGTTGCATTGCCTGTGTTGACTACAAATCCTGCATGCTTAGTAGATACTTGGGCGCCACCAACCGTGTGGCCTTGCATACCAGAATCCTGAATGAGCTTACCTGTAAAATAGCCGGTAGGACGCTTGAAGGTAGAGCCAGCACTTGCCATTTCAAGGGGCTGTTTTGAAGCGCGACGTTGAGCTAAATCACCCATACGTGCCTGAATTGCTTCAGTGGTATCAGGCTGAAGCTCAAGCGTGACCTCCAGTACAATGAGACCTTCATCTCCCATCATGCTGTGGCGATAACCCCAATCAGCCTGTTCGGCATTCAGTTCTTTGATTGATCCATCAGGATACAGGCACGTTACTTTACGAGCGACATCTTTGAATTCTCCATCGTAAGCACCAGCATTCATGATAGCTGCTCCGCCAATAGAGCCAGGAATTCCACTGGCGAATTCATATCCTGAAAGCCCCGCTTTACAGGCAGCATTAGCGACTGCTTCGTTGGTGGCACCTGCCTGTGCATAAATACAGCTACCTTCAATGCGGATGTCTGCCATAGCTTCGCCAATTTTAATTACAACACCGCGCAATCCGTCATCCGACACCAAAAGATCGCTTCCACATCCAATAATCCACCAGGGCATTTCAGCTTTTTGTGCTGCTGCTATAGCGGCGTGAATTTCTTGAGCGTTTTTAGGACGGACGAAATAATCTGCGGGTCCTCCTACGCGAAAAGTGGTGTGGTTTGCCATAGGTTCATCACAAAGGATTGCGTGGGATCCAAAGGTATTTTTTAGAGACTGAAAAAGAATATCGGTGTTCATGGATAATCCTTCTATATACGTAGCTAGCGATAAGTGCTTCGCGTAAGAATTGCTCTAGTGCACGTGCGCCGTTTTGCCATAAAAGTTTTCTTGTAAGTGTAGCGTACCACTGAAAAACATGCGCGAAAGGCATCTAGCGTTAACAGGATGTTTATCCAAAGGTAATAGAACGTTAATTTCTAAACTATTAGAAGGTTGATGTGCGAGGCTAAAATCCGCGAATAAAGATGAAATCGCAGGTGAAAACGAAGCTTGCAAAGAGGGGTGAAAATAACGAGGAATGTCGCTTGTGTTAACAAGAATTATTTCTCAGTTTCTTAGTGAAAAATGGAGTAGCATACACAAGCGTTGTAAAAGCATGTGACAAAAATGACATGCATATGCAGTAATCGATTTAGGGAAAGTAGAGGGGCAGCATGGAGAAGTATCTATTCTGGGGAGCTTTCTTCTTTGCCTATCTTATTAATGGTATTACTGGGTTTGCGGGTAATATTTTCGCAATGCCTGTAGGCATGTCTACTATTGGGCATGAAACCTCTATTGCTGTTTTGAACTGTACAGGCCTGTTGGCAAGCATTATGATTGCGGCTACAAGCTTTAAGCATATTGTTTGGCGAGAAGTGCTGAAAATGTGCTCAATCATGTTGGTGTTTATGTGCGTTGGCGCATGGATTAACACTATTGCGCCGCTTGATTTCCTTCAGAAAATCTATGGCGTTGCCATTTTAGTTATTGCAGCTCGTGGTCTGTTTTTCAACAAAGAAAATAAACTGTTGCCTGAGTGGATGTTGATTATCATTGTTGCTATTGCGGGCGTTATTCAAGGCATGTTTGTTTCAGGTGGATCATTCTTAGCGATTTATGCCTTACAGAAACTCAAGACAAAAGAAGAGTTTCGTGCTACTACCACAACGGTGTGGACTATCTTGAACGGAACATATGGAGCATATGGCATCATCCAAGGGGATTTGTCGGGCGATGGTTGGCTCGTTCTGTTGGTATGCATTCCTCTGCTTATTCTTGCTACCTGGCTAGGCGGACGTATTCAAAAGCGCTTTAGTCAAGAGCAGTTCATTAAAGCAAGCTATATCCTGCTTATCGTGGTAGCGATAGTGTTATTGCTGAAGTAGCTCTCAGGCAAATCTCAGCTACAGTTAGTGTGGGTTAAGCCCGAATTTATGGGTATGAAAACATGGACTGAAACTGAGCCTGATAGGCGAACTTTGAACTTGAGGTTAGTTTTTCTAGCGGTTTGCCTTTAATCGCGCGAACAGATTAGTGTTGTTCTGGCGCACCCAAGAAATAAAGGAGCTTTGCATCATTGTTAAGCCCACATTGCCCATGCGCAAAGGGCACAGTATTAAGCTCATTAGTTTTGTGCGTGGCTTTGCTAATTTCAGCGCTTCTCGTGCTTGAGGAGTAGAAATCATTTCGCGAATTGCTGCTTTTTTCTCTTCGGGTGAAAGCGTGCAATTGCAGCTTGTGATGTTTTCAATGCATCCCACTAAACGTTCGGCATAGCGTCGCGCCAAGAACTCTTGCACTGCAGAAGTGGAAATTCCCCAGTATTCGAAAAGCTCCTTCATTTTCTGATGCTCTTCTTCGCGTCTTGCGTAGAGGTCCGTGCAGTATTCAAGCTGCTTTGCACCTTTTTTGCGCAAGAAATGATAGAAGGACCCATCCATACAGCCGACACGTTCTACTTCGCGCATTACCGCTAAGTTGAAAGGCAGGTCATCGCGAGAAGCATCGGGGAAGCGCAAGCTGTGTTTGGTTATATAGCTGTGGCGATATAGCTTATTCCAGGGCGCATAAAGAAGCTGCGCGTCGAAAAGCTTATATGCTTCGTTTCGGAATTCGTCGCGAGAAGAAAAAACCTTGTTAGGGGCTTTTCGAAGTTCGCGGTAATAATGCCCTTCGTTGTCGTAATGGGTGTCAATGGTGAAGCCTGTCACGAGCAAATCTAAATCGTTGCGCGAAGCGGTTTCAAACATAGCGCCCAGCATATTTCTGTCGCACCAATCATCGCCATCCATGAAGTAGAGATAAGTACCACGTGCAACTGCAAGGGCGGCGTTTCGGGCGCTTGCTTTACCCTGGTGATCTTGATGGATAACGCGAATACGCATGTCGTCATCTGCGAAACGATCACAAAGCTCTCTGCTTCCATCGGTGCTTCCGTCGTCAACCAGAAGGAGCTCAAAGCTTCTGAAGGTTTGATTCAGGACAGAGGATACGGCACGACCCAATAACGCTTTCTCATTGAAAACTGGAATGATAATGCTTATTGATGGAGTGCGCGACAACGAACTAGTTCTCCCTGTATCTCAATAGTGCTGTGTTGCGAAACTTATAGATTGCTTGGTTTTAGTGGTTTGCAAAACTGGTTTTATTTAGCAAAAAAGTAGTCAAACCGTTACAAAACATAAGTTCAGAAAGAATTCTATACAAAGAGCAGGGGCAAGATATGGAGGGAATGTGTGTACAAACAGCCTCCATATCTGGGATTATTTGCGCGATTTCCGCACTGCTTTATTTACGTATTTTTGTTGGCTTGTACGTGTGTGGAGTTTACTTATATGAACGCTATATGAGCGCTCGCAAACATTGTTATTCGACGCTCTTTAGCGCTTCGATCATGTCGATTTTCGCAAGTGCACGGTTAGAAAGTAGCGCTACCAGCCAGGCGAAGAAGAGAGTTAAAGCACAAGCGAATACGTAGCTAATTGGCTCAATGGTAACAGCGAAATAGATCGAAGGCATTTTCAGTACATAGGTAAGCGATTGGCTAAATGCGTATCCAAGGGGAATACCACAGATCATACCGAGTGCTGTAAGCAGGATAGTTTCTTTGTTGACGTAGTGATTTACTTCGCGTTTGCGGAATCCGAGCACCTTAATAGTGGCAAGTTCGCGGATGCGCTCAGAGATATTTGTCGTAGAAAGGGTAAAAAGTACAACAAAGGCTAACGCTGCTGCCAATACGATGATGACGTAAACCACGGTATTAATGAGCGCGAAGGACTGAGAGAAATCCTCATTCATTTTCTGCGTGCTCGTGACGGTCATGAATGTTTCGTTGTTGGCAAGATCATCAGCGAAAGATTCTTGTTCGGCGACATCAGAGCTTGTCAGGTTAATGAAGAAACCATTCATTTCAGCGGGGGTGTCGAAGTACTCTTCGTAGGTACTTTCAGAAATGTAGGCAGTATTGCCTAAATAATTGTCGATGACGTACTGCACAGGAACATCGGCCTGTTTCAGGTTGCTTGTTTCTATATGAACCTCACCACCATCGCTGACGTTAAGTAACTCAGAAGCATTGCGCGTAAGAAGTATTCCTTCACTGGTAAGCTCACAAGGACTATTAGCTGAAGTGCGGGTGTTTATAAAGTCAGAAAGAGGAGCGCCGTCAGGCACTATGAAAAGCTGAAGGCTTTCTTTCGTTTCGTTTGCAGCGCTTACCGTAACGCTATCAACACCAAGGGGCTGTATAGAAGAAATACGGGAATCTGCTTCGAGCGTGTCAAATGACGAATCAAAATCATCTTGATTAACGACCGCCAATACGTCGTAGCGATTAATGTCGTTGTATTGCATATCGGAAAGGGCGTGTACTGAATCTCGAATGGCGAATCCGCATACCAGAAGTGCCATGCAGCCCATGATGCCGAAAATGGTCATAAGGAAACGCTTTTTATAGCGGAATATATTGCGAGCGGTAACCTTATTCAAGAAAGACATGCGCTTCCAAAGAGGAGTAATACGCTCTAAGAAAATACGGGAACCTGCTTTAGGCGCTTTTGGACGCATGAGGGCCGCGGGTGTTTGCTTAAGCTCGGATCGGCAGGCAAGAATGGCGGCTCCTGCAATGCCAACAATAAAGAACAAGACGCTACCTATTCCGTAGAGCGCATCAAAGGAATACCGATAATGAGGAATTTGATACATTGCTTCAAAGACTACCGAGAATAAGAAGGTGGGGAATATGATGAACCCGCAAATTCCGCCAAGTATTCCACCAATGAGGGATGCGCCAAGAGCATATATAAGGTACTTCATCAGAATGGTATGGCGGCTATACCCAAGGGATTTGTAAGTGCCGATAAGGCTCCGTTCTTCTTCAACCATACGAGTGATGGTGGTCAGAGCAATTAAAACTGCAACAATGATGAACACGACAGGAAATACCAAGCCAATTGCTTCAATAGAAGAAGCGTCGCTTTCGACGCTGGTGTATCCTGCGTTAGAATCGCGTGTTTGTACATACCACTGAGCTGCTTCAATGTCGTCTACCTCAGCGCGTGCATCGGCAATTTCTTGAAGAGCATCAGCTTTGGTGGTCTCGTATTCTTGGTGTTGAGAATCAAGTTCTTTTTGTCCTGAACGAAGCTCAGCTTCGCCTTCTTCAATCTGCTGCTCGCCTGAGGCTATTTCTTGCTTGCTGACTTCTAATTGCTGGCGACCAGCTTCTAGGGCGGCTTCGCCTTCTTTGATTTGGTCTAGCTGAGCATTAAGCTCTTCTTCAGTGGCGGCAAGGTCGGCTTTTTGATTGGCAATCTCGGTTTCGAAGGCACTGAGTGCATCCTGGCGACCCTGTTCAGCTTGCTCTAAAGCGGCAGTGTATTGGGTATACTGTTCAGGAGTAAGCTGAATTTCAGGATCCGTTGGATTACCGAAGGCGCTGTTTATTTCTGCGATTTTTGCATCGACTTCAGCATTAATTTGGGCGCGACCTGTCTCAATACTTGCTTCTAGTTGCGCTTTTCCATCGGCTATCTGATCAAGGCCATCTTCGATTTGAGCACGTCCATCAGCAAGCTGTTTTGCTTGGGATTTGAGTTCAGCTTCTCCGTCTTCAAGTTGCTGTTTGCCATCTTCAAGTTGCCATTTGTTGGAATTGATATCTGCCCATCCAGAATCAATTTGCGCTTGGGCATCAGCTAGCTTCTCTTCCGCATCGGCAAAGCCCTTTTCTGCTTCAGATTCTTGTTCGTCAATGGTGTCATAGGCGTCTTGCTTTATTTCGTCGGTACGCGCCTGTTCGCGCTCTGATCGTATAGCTTCAATTCGATCAGTTAACATTTCTATGACAGAGTCATAATCATCTGAATAGCATGAAAGGTTTTCTACGTTGGCAGCTTTGATGTAGAGAGCGGTAAAGGTGTCTGACACGTCAGGATCAACGGCATCTTGCGTTACGAAAAAGCAGCAATCAGGAGAAGCGCTTGCACGAATTGCGATAGGTCCTGTTGGATTAGTTAATTCCGTTGGATCAACGACTGTTCCCGTAATAGTGTATTCGCAACGCTTGAAAATAGCATTGTCACCATTATCTTCAAGCGTTACGGTGTCCCCGATAGAGGCACCCGTGTCGTTTAAGTAGTTTTGCGTGACGGCTACTTCTGTTTCTGTTGTGGGTAATTCGCCCGAAACAAGGTAGGGAGCATTGATTCCATCAGCGCTGAGGGCTTTTACTCCTACGCTTAAGCGCTGAGAACCAGTATCGGTATAAGTGCTTTCTTCCCAGGTGCCCTCTGCTTTTTCTACCCCTTCAATTTGGGTAATTTCAGAAACGTCATCGGTAGTTAAACCAAGGGTAGACTGAATAGAAATATCATAGAGCCCTTGGGTATCGAAAAAAGCATCGGCTGAGTTGCGCAGATCAAAGCAGGAGGCGCGAAGCCCCGTAACCATTGTTACGCCGAGTACACAAATGACTAAGATAGAAATAAAGCGTTTGCGGCTTTGGATAATGGTTCGCCAAATGTCTTTTCTAAACGCGTTTGCCATGCCTACCTACCAACAACAGTTCCTCTTGATTTACCATTCGATTTCTGCGATAGGCACAGGGTGTTCGTTTATTTCGGTTGAGGTGACGCGCCCGCTGTTTACGCGAATAACGCGATCTGCCATGGGGGCAAGCGCGGCGTTGTGGGTGATGATGAGGGTAGTCATACCACTTGTGCGACACATATCTTGTAACAGTTGCAAAATTTGCTTACCTGTTTTGTAATCTAGTGCGCCTGTGGGCTCGTCGCATAAAAGCAACTTGGGGTTTTTGGCAAGCGCACGTGCAATAGCAACACGTTGCTGTTCGCCACCTGAAAGCTGCGTGGGGAAATTGTTTAAACGTTCGCCTAGACCTACTTGGATAAGGGTTTCAGTAGCATCAAGCGAATCGGGGCAAATTTGCGAAGCGAGTTCTACATTTTCTTTTGCGGTTAATGTGGGAACTAAGTTGTAAAACTGGAAAACAAAGCCAACGGCAGAACGGCGATATTCCACCAGTTGTGATTCGCTGCACTGAGCAATGTCTTTGCTGTCTACTATAACTTCGCCTGAAGTGGCGCTATCCATTCCGCCTAAAATGTTGAGCGCCGTTGTTTTACCAGCGCCTGAAGCACCTAGGATAATGGCGAGTTCGCCTTGTTCGACTGTAAATGATGCGCCATCGAGCGCGCGGATTTCGGTTGCCCCTGATCCATAACATTTCACTACGTTGTTGAATTGGATGTATGACATAGTGACGCTCCCTCGTGGCTGCATTTCTGCATCAATAGTAAATATGAGTATAAGAGAAAAGTGACTTCATTAAAGGGGCAGATGAGCGGCAAATGATTAAACACACAACAAGCCCGCATGGGGCGGGCTTGTTGCTAGAGGATGCGCAAAATAATGCAAAGTCAATACGATATGCGCAGGAGGATAAAATGAGAAAGGGTATTCGATGTTCTAGTCGATAGAAATCAAACGCTTGCGATCCTCAGGCTTTGGCAATTCCTTCTTGGGAACATTAGTTTTCAAAATGCCGTTATCAAATTTAGCGGAAATATCCTCTTCGGAAATATCATCGCCGACATAGAAGCTACGACGGCAAGAACCTACGAAACGCTCCTTGCGCAAGTATGATCCGTTTTCGTCTTTGTCTTCGGTCTTCTGCTCGGTGTGAGCATTGATGGTCAGATAACCTTCATCAAGAGCAATCTCTACGTTTTCTTTCTTGAAGCCAGGCAAATCGATATCAAGCTCGTAAGCTTGAGGGGTTTCTTTTATGTCGGTCTTCATGAGTGAAGCGGTAGTGGTCTTTGGCGTAGTGTCGTTAAAGAAGCCAAAGTCAAATGGATCACTCAAAAAGTCATTAAAGAAGTTTCTACGTGCCAACATGATTATCATCCTCTTTCTAGTGTTTGCGATGAATCAATGTTCCTTTTGGTCTTTTGGTATCCCATCCAAAGAGGGAATCAATAGAGGCTCAGAAAACCTTTCCCGAAGGACCATTGCTCATCGCGATCCTTTGTTCAATTGCTATAGTACTGCGGTTTTAGCACTCTAGTGTCGAGAGTGCTAATTTGGTACCGTTTCGTAATAGTTCAACAAAAACATATAAAATGTAGAGAAACATATAAAGAAATTGCGGATAGTTAACCGAAATTTGTCCGAAAAAGGTAAATGTCAAAAACAAACTGATACCATTACTACATGTTTGATCGGAATTCGTCATACAATCGCAGACCGAATCAATCATCCTCTTATGAAGAGGATGATTTTCTTGATGCCCAAGATCAACAACAAAGACATTCTGATCGCAGTGCACGTTCCCGTCAAAGTTCGCGTTCTGAGCGTGATCCGCATGCGAATTCGAGCAACCAATCTAATTTTAAACAAGCTGCACAATCTGTTTTTGGCTCACTTGCTTCTCTCGCGTCCCGTTACGTGAGTTTTGGAGACTCGGGTTCTGCGGCGGGTGGAAATCATGCTAGGCGAGCGGCGAGTCGCTCTCAGCATGAAAATTTCGAGTATCAAGACGAAGCCGTGGAGCCTCGTTCAGGCAGATCTCGTAATTCAGAGCGGTCATATCGATCGGAATATCGATCGGATCGCGGTGAACGAGCTTATCGTGAGGAGCGAGGAAGTCGAGCAAGTCGTTCTCATCGATCTGATCGTTTTGAATATTCCGAACATGCAGGCATGCGCCGTCCTTATGAGGAAGATAGGGCTTCTGGTTATGTCCGACGTGATGGCTCTGGTACTTCTTCGCGCTATCGTCAGCCGCGTCATGTTGCTTTGACAGATGCTTCGTATCGTCGCAGAAACTCTTCCTCGATGCGTGATAGTTATGGTCATGCTCTAGATTATGCACGCCATGCAGACAACGAAGAACGCTATGAGTTTGGTTATGATGATTATCCACGTAGGGATCATCGTTCAGGTCGTCCGGGAAGCCATGCGTATCGCAGCGAAGATAGGTATGGCGGTAGCTACTCGAGCGGAGAACGCCGTGGCCGTCATGCATATCACGACGATTACGGTGAATATGGCAGCCGTTATGATGAGCGTCATGAATCACGCGGTAGGCATTCCTCTCCTGATATATATGTACGCTCTGGTAATAACCGAGGAATCTTCAATGGAGGCTTCTCGCTTCCTTTCGGAATAGGCTCTTCTTCTCGATTTAGGGGAGGCTATTATGGAGGTAACAGGGGAGGCGCTTCGATTCTGTCGTCACTGCCACTTCCTGTGGCATATGCTGTGCCTGTTGTTATTCTTGTTCTTATAATTGCGCTTCTTGTATTTGTTGTTTCTTCGGTTCAGTCTTGTGCTGCTGGTGGGCAAGACGAGTCTGTTTCAGTACAAGAAGTCCAGCCCATGAATATAGGCTATCAAGCTTCAATAGAAGGAATAGATTCCATTGCCGATTCAGGGGCAACTATTACTGGATTTAGTTTGGCGGGTGAGGGACAAAACTACGTTCCGACCCTTTCCGAAGAGGGACAAAATTCGATACAGTCTGCACTTTCTCCTTTTTTGGAAGAAGATTACGATGTTGGCTTCATAATGATGGATCTCGAAACGGGTAGTGGCTATGCCTATAACCCTGATGTTGAAGTTTATGGTGCTTCATCGTTTAAGGGTCCTGTTCTTATTTATGGATGTCAAGAATCGCTTGAGCCAGGAATTTTGTCTATCGATACTGTCGATGAAGTTTCTACGAATTCCATTATCTATTCTGATAACAATTCTTATTACAGTATGCGTGCCTATTTTGAAGAATATAGCGAAACTGGGCTTGCGAATTGGCTTTCTAGTATGAATATCGATTCAAGCTTAGAAAACGATACGTCATTCCCGCATTATTCTGCGCGTATTTCTGCGAAGCTTTGGATGAATACGTATCTTTATTTCACGTCTTCGGATTCAGATTCTGAAATTGTTTCGTGGGCACAGGACCTCTTTTCTCAGACTGAGGTTTCTATGCTGCGCGCAGGAGTAGATCCTACGTTTCCTTTGGTGACTGATAGTGGCGAAATCTATCTGTATCAAACTGATCAGAACTCTCAATCAACTGATCAGAACAACAACACAGAAGGTTCCAATGATGGTCAGCAGGGTGACCAGGGCAATGCGGCCAATGAGCAACAATTGGCAGACCAGAACAATCAAGACGGTAGCCAAGATGGGCAGTCAACAGAAGGACAGTCGGAAGAGGATCAGTCAGCAGGCCAGTCTGAAGGTTTGAGTGCAGCTGATATGGCGGATTCAAGTTCCAATATCGTGGTCTACGATAAAGCAGGCTGGATTCATGGTACAAACGAAGATGCATTGTGTGATTCGGGCATTATCTATGATGGGGATAAGGCCTATCTTCTTTGCATAATGACTGGCGTTCCTGATGGCGACGATGCGCGTCAACAGTTTACTAATTTGGTAGCTGCGCTTTGGGGGCAGCGCAGCACTCTTTCACCGAGCCAGGGCTATGTATTAGTGGATCCTGCGCAAGCTTCAGAACAGACCGACAATCCTGACAATAATTCTGGCAACTAGTTCAGCGTTCTAAATCCGTAGAAAACGTGAATTTTTAGCTATGTTTTCAAAAGCTTAGGGCTAAGTAATTGACTTCTCTCGCGCGCGCGTTATACACTGCAAAAGTTCGCTTTCAAAAGCCCCGTGCGAGCTTGAGATTCGAACTCCAAAACAGAAGTTGCTTTGCGGCGCTTTTGCGTTAGTCCAGAAGCGGAAAAGTCTAGCGGCTCTGCAGTGGATGTTTGGAGATGGTGGAGTAGGATCCCGCCGCTTCGAATCGGCAGCAACTTTTGAAAAACGACATTTGTTACTTTATTGGAGGAACACTGTGAAGACCTATTACGCAAAGCCCAACGAAGTTGAGCGCGAATGGCTTCTGATCGACGCAGAGGATCAGGTTCTCGGTCGCGTTGCATCAAAGGCAGCTCAGATCTTGAAGGGTAAGCACAAGCCTCAGTACACCCCACACGTAGACACGGGTGACTTTGTGGTAGTTATCAACGCTGACAAAATCCGTGTTACTGGTGTAAAGGCTACGGACAAGGAATACTATCGTCACAGCGGTTATCCCGGAGGACTGAAGTGCGAAACGTTCCAGGAAGCAATGGAAAAGCATCCTGAGCGCGTTATCGAGCACGCAGTTAAGGGCATGCTGCCAAAGAACACGCTTGGCCGCGCAATGGCTAAGAAGTTGAAGGTGTACGCTGGTAGCGAGCATCCACACATGGCTCAGCAGCCTCGTGAGATCAAGATGGAGGATAACTAATGGCAGGCGAAGCAATCTATTACGGCACTGGTCGTAGGAAGAACGCAGTAGCTCGCGTTCGTATCGTTCCTGGTACCGGTAAGGTTACAGTTAATGGTCGCGATGGCGTAGAATTCTTCGGTCGCCAGGCACTCGTTGACTATGCAACCACCCCATTCGTAGTTACTGACACCAAGGGTCACTTCGACGTTATTGCTCGCTGCAATGGCGGCGGTGTATCTGGTCAGGCTGGCGCTCTTCGTCACGGTATTGCTCGCGCTCTTCTTGAAGCTGGCGATTATCGTGCAGAGCTCAAGCGTGCTGGTTATCTGACTCGTGACTCTCGTATGGTTGAACGTAAGAAGTACGGCCTGAAGAAGGCTCGTAAGCGCCCTCAGTTCTCAAAGCGCTAAACTCGATGGGCTTCCTCTGGAGGCTATCAAAACGTTCAAACTACAATGCCCGTTTCCGTTATGGCGGAGGCGGGCATTTTGTTTAATTTCATCCAAAAACAAGGGTCTGAAATAGCAAATGTGTATGAAAGACTAAATCACAAAAATCAGACCACCTATATCTGTGTTGTGTATAACAGCAATTTCTATAGATCAAATGATTAGCCGAAGAGCTAGGTTGTGTAGTCCTATCTTTATATAGTGGTAATTCTGGGGGGGGGATGAAGCGTGCGTACTTTTTGTTGAACCAGTTCAAAACGAGTTCAAAACCCGTTCATCCTAAAATTTAGTCATTGAAACATGTTCACATGTTGCAAAAAGAATTGCGCTCTATAGAATGGGCAGCACTTCGAGGCAATCTTATTGCACAGGGGTATCAGGCAAGAAGATTTGACTTGAAGGCGTAAGGTTCGGCGGAAACCTAGGGCTTAAAAGCAACGGTTACTGTCTGTCGACTTACGTAAGGGAAATATTTGGGATAGGGACCTGTGACACGAAAGTGTTCAGGTCCCTATTTGTTTTGCGAAAGGTTGTGGTTTTGGAACAGGAAGAATTTATTTCATAGCACAGCATTCGCATATATGCTGTGCCCCTTATGCGCAGTATTCCGTACGTATTGGCAATAAGCAGTAATGAACCGCAGCAGGGTAATACAAAGTGGTTTTTATTACTGCTTCGAGAGAGAAAAAGTAGAAGGCTTCGGTAAAGAAACCGAACAAGAATCTTGGAGGTTAGATTCAAATGATGTACGTAGCAGCAATTTGTGTAGTATTCCTCGCAGCAGGTCTCGCTATGCTTTCTAAGCTTGGTCAGGGCAACTCTGCGGCTTTGGAACTTGCTGCAGCCCGCGCTAATGCAGGTCGTAAGGTTCAGCTTGGTGTTCAGGACTCCCGCGATTTTTATATGCAGCAGTTTGATGAAGCTGTATCAAGCCGTCACTAATTATTGATTGCTAGGCAGCTTGGTAAGTGAGTAATAGGTATTGTTTGATTGCTTGCTGCCCGCTAATTAATATTTTTCGCTAACTTTTGGTATTGCTCCTATTCAACGTTATTCAATGGTTAGTAGAAAAAGCTAGGAACATATATGCTTTAAAAGCTCTCAGCGTTATGCTGGGAGCTTTTTTAATGGGGCACAAATTGAGGCTAAAGCGTAAGAACTATGTACTGCAGTTGCGCTGTGCCGCAGTTGTGTACTGAAGTCGAGCATTGAGGTTGTACTGTATTGCAGGTGAGTATTTCAGTTGTATATTGAAGTTGAGCAATAAAAAAGATTCCAACAAAAAGAGCCCCGCGACCTGTGGAAATCGCGGGGCTGGAGGCAAGGAATTATACAAGTTAGATGCATTGCGGATCTAGTTTTTGGTGTCGTGTTTTGTGCTATAAAACGCGGCACGTGTAATGCGTTCTAAACCGCAATGGCTTATTTACTTTCTTCGTGTTCAGCCTTAGCTTTGGCCATACGTTCTTCCAAAGCTTTGAGCTGTTTAGCAGTTTCTTCTTCTTCAAGACGAAGTTCTTCTTTGCTTGTTGCATAGTCGATACGGATCTTGCGATTGTTGCAAAGCAACAGGTAAAGAATGATAGAAGCAGGAAGACCAATGGAAGCGCCACGGGCAACGATGAAGCCAGCGGACATACCAGCAATACCACGGTCCATGTCGTCGCGAAGCAGGTTGATAGCAATCTGCGCGCAAACGAAGCCCTGAACAACCATGATTACAACCAGCAATGCACCAGATGCAGCCAAAGAAACTTCGTAGAGTGGATAGAAGAACAAGCCAACTACGGTGAAGATAAGGTTCGTACCAGTGCCGTCATAAATGGAGTTCATGCCTTCGCGGCCAGATTCCTTATAACGAGCAAAAGTAGCGATTGCATAAGGAGGGCTGAAAGGACCAGCCAATGCAGGATATGGAGCGAACAGAGAAAGAACTACGTTACGGATACCGCAAACGATGTTGGTGCGGTTTACGTTGAACTCAATGTATTCATCATCACGAGCAGAATTGATGCAAAGCTGCTGAACGGTGATGAAGTCGCCATAAGCAATAATCCATGCAGTAAGTGCATAGGGGATACCGGAGATCCAAATAGTAGGATCAGTGCAGAATCCAATAAAGAAGGGCGAAACAGCTGCAAATAATGCGCCGAAGTCAGGCATTACGATGAACTGACCTGAGAATTCATATTGGAAGTCGCCTGAAACGCCACCAACAATGAACAGGAACAAAACGCCCCACAAGAAGCTGTAGTTGCCAAGCAGTGCCAAGATTTTATGCTCTGACATCTTTTCGCGAATACGCTGACTGAACATAAACAAGCAAACTACTACCAGACCGCCAAGGCAAGCAATAGTTGCGGTATCAAGTGCGCCGCCTTCAGACATACGAGCAACAACAGAGTTGATACCAGCGCCTAAAACAATGCCGCCTTTCAAGGCTGGAGGCAAAATCATGTTGAGTTTCTTGGATAACCCTGTAGCGCCTAAAACAATGAATAGAATTCCGAGCTCTAACTGTATAACAGTAAGTGCTTGGAATCTTATTACGCCTTCTGGAAGGGTTTCCAGATAGAGCACAATTACTGCCATCGCCGCCGTAATCCAACCGCAAACTGCCGGTTCGCCTAAGAACCAGCTCAAGGTATAACAAGCGGTCTCAAAAATTACGAGTGCGTATGCAGTGTTGGGATCCAAGCCCAACGTAGAAATAAGAACAGCCAATGCACCGTATGAAGTACATGCGTTCATGAGGCCTGTAATAACTTCAGGACCAGAAATGTTAAAGTGGATAAAGGGAATACGAATGCGGAATATTCCCAGTCGAATACATGGCTGAATGCCACCGTATTCACGCTTTAAAGCCATATGACCCTCCTCTAGATAATCAAGTTCCGCAATAGCGAATGGGGATTAACTTCTTAATAATTCCTTTCTTAAATCGAAACCTCCAATTTTGAGCGCACAAAACTAAGCCTCTTCCACAGAGAGTTTTTTTCGCTTATGTTTTGTGATTTGCACGGGAACCAATTTAGAAGTGCTTGAAAAAATAATCGAAAAAACGAAGGTTTTTTCAGGGGTCCTAATAAATTGGATAGTCCGCTTTAGTAAATATAATCTTTAGCTATACAAGAATTACTAATGTCTATGTTATGAACCCATTCACCAGAATCTATAGATGCGTTCAAAAAAATTAAACTAACGGACAAAAAAGAGAATAATGTAGAGAAAAAACTCGTGAACGTGTTATAAATTTATTAAATTACGTTATTTAATTATTCAATCCAAATGAATTGTATTTTGTAATTAATTTCTCCTCTATTATTTTTTGCGGTTAGTTGTTACTTTGTGTTCATGCAGAATACGAAGAATATACGCGGCATTATTTTTGCTCTATTGAGTGGCATCAGTTGGGGTTTTTCTGGTGCATGCGCTCAGTATCTTTTTTCCCACTATGGGCTCGACCCGTTATGGGTCTCTTCGGTTCGCATGCTTTCGGCGGGTATTCTGCTTTCAGTGGTTGCGCTGGTAACTTTTCGCGAACCATATTTAGCCATTTGGAAAACGCCAAGTGTTTTAGCGCGCATGGTTGTGTTTGCTATAGCTGGCTTAGCGTTTTGTCAGATGACCTATCTGCTGGCAATTCAATATTCAAATGCTGGCACGGCAACTATTATTCAATACATCGGCCCAGTACTCACGGTCTTTTTCCTCTGTGCTCTTGCGCGAAGGTTGCCTACGCTTCGTGAGTGGTTGGCACTAATTTGTGTGGTAGTAGGCGTGTTTTTGCTGGCAACCCATGGTAATCCTGCAGTAATGGTGCTCTCGCCTGAAGCGTTGTTCTGGGGTTTAGTGTCAGCGTTGGCTTATATGGTGTATTCACTCTTGCCTCGAAGGTTGATGTTTCGCTTCGGAAGTGTTCCTGTGGTAGCAGCGGCACTTCTCATAGGCGGTGTTGTCTTTAGTATTTTGCTGCAATCATGGTCCAATATTCCCGCTATGGGACCATCGGGCTTTGTGGTTTTGTTCGTGGGTCTGGTGTTCTTTGGCACTGTGGTGGGCTTTACTCTGTTCTTTCAGTCAATCAACGACATTGGTGCTGCAAAGGCAGGGCTTATGGCAAGTATTGAAACAGTTTCAGCAACGGTTTTTGCCGTAGTATGGCTCGGTACCTCTTTTGTGTGGATCGATATTGTTGGGTTCGTGTTCATTATTGCTACGGTATTTATCCTGGCAAAGCACCCAGGAGATGCTGACATGCAAAAAAGCCGTGAAGTATCGAATTAGAATGATGTATTGCTATAAACACTCTCAATAATAAGAAGTAATTGTATTTTGCAACAAGCGCTCCAAGAACATTTTAATCATCAAAGCTTATCAGGTGTTATAAAGAAATTAAATCTGAACGTAATAATAGATAGTTTATCAATTAGATTTTTCTTATCAAAAGTATCAATATCGAATTAATAAAACCATGGTGCGTCTTTTGCTTGCGGAGGTTAAAGGCGCAGCCCTTATTAAATTTTTGCAACACAATGGGGATGTTGTTGCAAAGTGTTTAGCTTGATGCGAATGAGGGGTTTCGCATCTTGATGGTTATAGGGGTTTTAATAAGGGACTCACAAGGAGAAAAAGGGGATCATATGAAACCGGTGAAACTTGCCGTCCTTGGTCTAAATCAAGGGGCAAAGATAGTACGCGATGCTCTTAAGCATGATGAAGTTGAGGTTGTTGCAGTAGCCGGGTTTGGAGAACAGGCGGAATCTCTCGCAAGCGAGTTGGGGTTAAAGCGCTACGAGGATTACCGCCTTTTATTGCGTCAAGAAGATTTGAACGCAGTAGCAATCGCGCTTCCTAATGGCTTACATGCAGAAGCTGTTGAAGAGTCACTTGCGGTAGGCATCAAGAACATTCTTTTGGAAAAGCCTATTGCTAATACGATTGAAGAAGCTCAGCATATCATTGACATTTGCAGGGAAGCGGGTGCAACGCTTCTTATTGGACATCATCGCCGTAATTCGCCTCGGTATTTGTTCTTACGCGAACTTATTAAGTCGGGTCGTTTGGGTAAAATTGTTGGTCTTCAAAGCAGCTTTGCTATAGCTAAGCCCTATGCCTATTTTGATGTGGAATGGCGCGTCAAAAAAGGTGGCGGACCTTTGCTTATTAATGCGGTGCACGACTTCGACGATTTGAACTACTTAACAGGTATGAAGCCCGTGCGAGTTTATGCGGCAGCGCGGAATAACATTCGCAATAATGAAGTGGAAGATTCCGTTTCGGTAATAGTTGAATATGAAGGTGGTGCAACCGCTACGTATTTCCTCAGCGATGGTACTCCTGGTCCTTGGAGTTACGATTTGGCTGCCGAGGAAAACTTGAATTACGGGTTATGTAATGAAGAAAATTCTCTGCGAATTTTTGGTACCGAAGCTTCATTCGGCTTCCCTCATATGGATTTGTATTATTACGACAAAGATCACTATGGTTGGAACGAGCCGCTTCTTAAAGAGCATTTTGATTTAGAAATTAACGATCCTATGGCAGCCGAATTGGATCATTTTGTTGATTTATGCCAAGGACGCGAAGCTATACCACGCTGCACGGGCGAAGACGCATTGGATACCTTGCGAGTAATTAAAGGTATTCAAAAATCGGCAGAAACAAAGCAGGTAGTTGACCTCTAAAGAGTATCGACCCAGTGCGAGAATGGCCTAAATACCAGATATTTAGCAATGCGACAGCGGGTTAGCTATCGGGAATCCGCAAAGCAACTGCTCGTTGGGCATTAGGTCTTTATAACAAGCTGCTTGTTTGTTGCGTATTTTGATTGAATATGAAGCGCCTGCGTTCGATAGAGCGGGGGCGCTTTCCTTATAATGGAGCATTGAAACTAAAGAGCCTGGATGAAATCGCTGATGGCAAGATGACCCCTTTTGGTGCAGTGGGCGCTTCATTCTGGTGGCATTATGAGCTACGAAAGAGAGCATTATGAGAGTTGAAGATCTGCGCTATTTTGAGCATTTATCAAAAGTACTCAATTTCACACGCGCTTCTAAAGAATTGCATATTTCTCAGCCTACTCTCTCGCTTGCAGTGAAGCGTCTTGAAGACGAATGGGGAGTTCAGCTTTTGGAGCGTAACCGCGCTACGGTTGAATTGACTGATATTGGTTGCGATATTGTCGAGTGTATTTCCAGTGCGCTTTATGATCTTGATAGAGCCCAAACATTAGCAGAAGAATCGCTTGGAACAGAAAATGCCGTTATCAATCTGGGCACCATCCATGCTATGCAGGGTAAATTCTGGTCTCAGGCACTGTTTGATTTTCGACAGGAAAGTTCGTTTGATCCTCAAATTACGGTGACGCAGGCGTATTCAAGAGAATTGCTACGCAGATTGCGTGCGGGCCAGCTTGATGTGGCAATTTGTAGTCGAGTAGGAGATATGAAGGGCTTGCAATATAGTCTCTGCTGGTCGCAATCACTTGTGCTGGGCGTCAATCGCAAGAACCCCTTAGCGCAGCGCGATAGTGTATCCCTCTCGGAATTGAAGGATCTGGAACTCTTAACGTACAATCCTCATTCACCAGTAACGGAGGGATTGCGTAGCTTAGTAGATAATTATGGCTTGCATGTTCACTATGCCTATGATGACGAAATCACGCTTTCTTCCATTGTGGCAGCAGATGATTCTCAGGTGGCATTGTTCTGCTATTCGTTTTTGATCAATGCGTTTGATGATGTGGTATGCCTGCCTATTCGCGAAGCGCCAGTAGATTTCCATAAAACCTATGTGGTGTGTCGCGATGAAAGCCGTCGTCCTCGCGTAGTGCAGGAATTTATCGATTTCATGAGCACGTATCGTTTCCCTCGTTTATTGGATTACGGTAAAACGCAAAACTAATATCGATTCTTATGGCACAATAAAGTATTGGATCTCGCACGTAAGGCCGCTTTGGCGGCGTGACCTTTAAAGGAGAAGAGATGGCCCACGTTCAAGAAATATACGGATCTATGGTCTTTAACGAGCACGTTATGAAGGAACGCCTTCCTAAAGAAACGTATAAAAGTCTCGTAAAAACCGTCCGTGAGGGCAAACCTCTTGATATTGAAGTTGCAAATGTAGTTGCTCATGCCATGAAAGAGTGGGCAATTGAGCGCGGTGCAACCCACTATACTCACTGGTTCCAGCCTCTAACAGGCATCACCTCAGAAAAGCATGACAGCTTCCTGGATCCTGTTGGCGACGGTACCGCTATTATGACGTTTTCTGGTAAGGAATTGGTTCAGGGCGAACCTGATGCTTCCAGCTTCCCTTCGGGTGGTTTGCGTGCAACGTTTGAAGCCCGCGGCTACACCACCTGGGATCCAACTTCATTTGCTTTTATTAAAGATGAAGTACTTTGCATTCCAACTGCATTTTGTTCCTATACGGGTGAAGCGCTGGACAAAAAAACTCCTCTGCTTCGTTCTATGAATGCGGTTGATAAGCAAGCACAGCGTGTGTTGAAGTATTTTGGCGAAGATGGCCATCGGGTAATTACGACGGTTGGTGCTGAGCAGGAATACTTCCTCATTTCAGAAAAGGACTACGTGCAGCGCCAAGACCTTATTATGACGGGTCGTACGCTTTTTGGTGCTCCTCCTTCGAAGGGCCAAGAGCTTGAAGAACATTATTTCGGCGCAATTCGTCCTACTGTTAATAACTTCATGAAAGAAGTAGACGACGATTTGTGGGCGCTGGGTGTTTCTGCGAAGACAAAGCACAACGAAGTAGCTCCTGCGCAGCACGAATTGGCCCCCTTGTTCACCAATTCAAATCGCGCAATTGATGAAAACCTGCTTACTATGGAAAAGATGCGTCTTGATGCATCTCATCACGGTTTGGTTTGCCTTACTCATGAAAAGCCTTTCGAAGGCATTAATGGTTCAGGTAAGCATAACAACTGGTCGCTTTCTTATGGCAAGGTCAACTTGCTTGATCCAGGCGACGACCCCATGGATAACCTACGTTTCTTGGTGTTCCTTACCTGTGTTGTTGAAGCGGTAGACGAATATCAAGAGCTTTTGCGCATGTCGGTTGCTTCGGCAGGTAATGATCATCGTTTGGGCGCAAACGAAGCACCACCTGCTATTATCTCGATGTTTTTGGGTGACGAACTGGGCGCTATTGTTGATGCGCTTATTTCGGGCGAAGAATATCATTCCGCAGAAGCAGTAGCAATGGATTTGGGTGTTGCGGTATTGCCTAAATTCTTAAAGGACAATACCGATCGCAATCGCACCAGTCCTTTTGCCTTTACGGGCAACAAGTTCGAATTCCGCATGCCCGGTTCTGATGTAAATCTGGCTGATTGCAACATGATTCTCAATACCGCTATGGCAAAGGGCTTAAAGGATTTTGCTGATGCTATGGGCGATGTAGAGGGCGCTGAATTCGAAAAGAAAGCCATCAAATATATCAAGAAAACGCTGACCGATCATCAGCGCATTATCTTTAACGGCAATGGTTACTCTCAGGATTGGGAAGAAGAAGCAGAGCGCCGCGGTTTGGCAAACTATCGCAACACCGCTGAAGCGCTTCCTTGCTTTGTTTCTCAGAAGTCTTTGGATCTGTTTGCAGAATTTGGCATTCTTGACGAAGCGGAAGTTCGCAGCCGCTATGAGGTAAAACTGGAAAAGTACAACAAGCTTCTTAACATTGAGGCTCGCGTAATGATTCGCATGGCTCGTCGCGCTTATTTGCCTGCTATCAGCGACTACATGGCTGATTTGGCAAGCAATATTACTACGGTAAAGGCAGCTCTTCGTGGTGCGGATATGACCGAGCACGAAAAATTGCTCAATAAGATTCTCAATGGCTTTAATCGCGCTGCAGAGTGTGTACGTCAGCTTGTTAAACTTCATGACGCTACCGAGGCTATCGAAGATCCACAAGAGCAGGCAAATTCTTATGCCGAAAAGGTTATTCCTGCAATGGAGGCTCTGCGCAAAGAAATTGACGACTTGGAATGCATTGTTGAACGAAGCTATTGGCCTGTTCCTACCTACAATGACATGCTCTTCTATGCATAGGATTGAATACTAAAAATATAAAGAGCTAAGAGACTTATAGGCAGAAAGACATTTTCTGCCTATTTTTTGCGATTGTTTCGTAACGGTGCGGTAATGGAATTGTTTCAGGCACTCACAAGCAAAGGGATTTTGATTAAATAGCATCGTTGCATCAACATGCAAAACTGGTAGTGCTTTCTGTTTTTGAGAGCATAGGAGGGGTATTACCAATGGATCGACAAAATACGACTGCTGAGCAGGCTCAACGATTAGTCGAACATTTTGCGCTTTTCGAAAAAGCGAGTAAATCGCTCTTTAAAAAATATGACGCTGCTATTCGCGAAATGAAAACGCGTTTTGAAATTCTTGATGCAGATTTGGAATACCGATTTAACCGTAATCCGATTCACCATATGGAATCACGCCTTAAAACACCCAAAAGCGTGTATGAAAAACTTCAGCGCTATGACGTGCCTATAACATTACGTTCGGTTGAAGAGCATATTTTAGATGTGGCTGGTATGCGCGTTATTGTTTCCTATATTGATGACGTGTACGCCATGGTAAAAGTGCTTTCCATGCAAGACGACCTGAAAATCGTGAAAGTAAAAGACTATATTGCGCACCCCAAACCTAATGGGTATCGCAGTTTGCATGTCATTGTGAAAGTTCCCGTGTATTTCCTCGATCGCAAGCAATACGTTCCTGTTGAAATTCAGTTCCGTACTGTAGCTATGGATTTTTGGGCATCGCTTGAACATACCTTGAAGTACAAGCAAGATGTTCAGCCTGAAGGTATAGACATGTGCGATGAACTGAAGAATTGTTCAGAAATTATTCAGGACGTGGAGCGCCGTATGCAGATTTTGATGCATGCAGTACAGACAACCGATGTTGAAGAGGCGGCACGAAAGCGTCGCGAACAACTTGAGGAACAAGAAGCACGTGTTGCAAAGGCGCAACAAAGCCAGTCTATGCCTGATGCACAAAAAGATGCCAAGGCGGATTAAGTAAGTCAGATCAGGCAGGCAGTTTGAGTAAGCCGACCCTTTCTTTTGATGCCATTTACGGAGTGCTGGACTCCGTAAAGATTGCAAAAATGTTTCGTTCTTATTTCACTCCACTTAGTTGGAGTAGAATACGATTCTTGAAAAGCTATAGATATTTTAGAGCTATAGACACATTGGATATCAACAAGGACGAAAGGACGCATCATGGCTGACGTGGAGGCTGTGGATTACATTTGGAAAAATGGCGAAGCTATTCCTTGGGAGCAGGCTACGACGCATGTTTTGACGCACGCTTTGCACTATGGTTCTGGCGTATTTGAAGGAATTCGCTGCTATCACAACACCGATACGGATGAGGCAGTTATTTTCCGTTTGCGCGATCACATGGAGCGTTTGCATCGCAGCGCAAAAATTGCCATGATGGAGCTTCCTTATACGGTTGACGAACTCTGCGAAGCTACGGTAGAGATCATCAAGAAGAACAACATCAAGTCCTGCTATATTCGTCCTTTGGCTTACTACGGTTATGGTCAGATGGGCGTTGATCCAACGGGCGCTCCAGTGGACGTCATTATTGCTGTTTGGCCATGGGATGCTTATCTGGGTGCTGAAGCTTTGGAAAACGGCATCAAGGTAGGCGTTTCTTCTTGGCGTCAGCGTTCCTTTAACGCTATTCCTCCTGCTGTTAAGTCTTCCGCTTCTTACATGAACTCCATTCTCGCAAAGAAGGAAGCAACGCTTCACGGCTATGCGGAAGCAATTATGCTCAACGAAGAAGGCCGCGTATGTGAAGGCACGGGCGAAAATATCTTTGTTGTACGCAATGGTATTTTGTCTACTCCTCCTCTGTCCGATGGCTTGCTTGAAGGCATTACACGCGATACCATTTTGACTCTTGCAACCGACATGGATATTCCTGCCATTGAAGAGTCGCTTACGCGTTCTGATCTTTACATTGCTGATGAGGCCTTCATGACGGGCTCTGCGGCAGAGCTTACCCCTATTAACAGCATCGACGATCGCGTAATTGGCAAGCGTGGCCCAATCACTGAAGCACTTCAGAAGCGTTATTTCGATGTTGCTTACGGCAAGGTTCCAGAGTACGAAGACTGGATCACTCGTTTCTAGATTGCAAATTAGCCTTTGTATAGGGCTCAAGGCAGCTTATACGAGAGCCTCGATGAAATCGGGGCTCTCTTTGTATACGAAAAGAGAACCCCATGGCTACAAAAGTTTATGCATATGACACTACCTTGCGCGATGGTGAACAAAGCGAAGGTATTACGTTGTCGCTCGAAGATAAGCTGCGTATCGTAGCGCGCTTAGACGAATTTGGAATCGACTATATCGAGGGTGGATATCCAGCTTCGAATCCTAAAGACATAGCTTTCTTTAAAGAAGTTAAGCAGATGAACTTAAAGCATGCGCGCATTGCTGCTTTTGGATCTACCTGTAAAAAAGGAGTATCTGCAGAAGAGGATTCAGGCTTAAAAGATTTGCTTGAATCAGGTGCTTCTGTGGTAACTATTGTGGGCAAGAGCTGGGATGCTCAGGTAGAGCGTGCATTGATGACCACGCTTGAAGAAAACCTGCGTATGGTTTCAGAATCAATTGCCTTTTTAAAGCGTCATGGGGTGGAAGTAGTGTTTGACGCTGAGCACTTCTATGACGGTTATAAAGCAAATCCGTCGTATTCTTTGCAGGTGATCGAAGCTGCAGTGCAGGCAGGTGCTGATTCTATTGATCTGTGTGAAACCAACGGTGGAGCACTTCCTTTCGAAGTAGAAGAAATAACGCGCGTAGTAACAAGCCGTTTCCCTAATCAGCGCTTTGGCGTTCATTGCCACAACGATTCGGGATGTGCGGTGGCTAACACCCTTGCCGCGGTCAAAGCGGGCTGCACTCAGGTACAAGGTACCGTTAATGGGTATGGCGAGCGCGTGGGTAATTGCGACATTCTTTGTGCTATTGCCGATCTTGAGTTAAAGATGGGTTATGAGGTTGTCGGAAGTGAAAACTTAAAGCAGCTCACCAGCGTTGCTCGTTCAGTTGCCGAGATGTGTAACATGGTTCACTCCATGCATCATCCCTATACGGGATCTTCTGCTTTTGCCCACAAAGGTGGTCTGCATGCAAGTGCGATAGCTCGTTTTCCTGAAGCATACGAACATACTAAGCCTGAAAAGGTGGGTAACTCCACTCGTGTATTGGTAAGCGAATTGGCTGGAAAGGCATCGTTGGTTGCTAAGGCAAAGTCGCTTGGATTTGACTTGACAGATAAGGGTAATCTTACTCAGCTAATTCTCGACGATATTAAAGAACGAGAGAACCAGGGCTTTTCCTATGAAATTGCTGATGGGTCTCTTGCAGTGTTGCTTCATATGCATCTGGGCACCTTTAAGCCCCACTTCACTTTAGAGAGTTTCCGCGTCATTGTAGATGACAAAGAAGACACGAATGCTTGGGCAAAAGATGCAACCAGTGAAGCCACCATTAAGGTTCACATTGGCGACAAACGTTTTGTGGCAACAGGCGAGGGTGTTGGTCCTGTTGGGGCACTTGATAATGCCTTGCGTCTTGCCTTGCAGGACGTTTATCCCGAGGTTGAACAAATTGAATTAGTTGACTTCAAGGTTCGTATTCTGGACGAAAACGTTGGCACAGGAGCGACAACGCGCGTCATGATTACCACGTCAAACGGAAAAGAATCATGGGGCACTATTGGAGTTTCGGAAAACATTATCGAAGCTTCATGGAATGCTTTGGTTGATTCTTATGAATATGGTCTGGTAACGGTTGGACGATAGCTCTTGCTTGTTCAATGAATTAATAATAGTTTGTGGGAAATCTAGAGAGCACAAAGCATGTGTGAAGAAATAGTTTTAGATGCATTCGGAGGGGATCATGGCTGAACTACGTACCCGTGAAGTTGAGGACCTGCTGAACGTTTTCGCTGGTCTTACCAGTCCTGATGATATTTTTGCTTTGCTTGAAGATCTTTTTACGGTACGAGAGATCAAAGATACGTCACAGCGTTTGGATGTGGCACGTATGCTGAAAGAAGGACGCTCCTATGCGGTAATTGAACAAGCAACGGGTGCCTCAGCAACCACCATCGCCCGTGTTTCAAAAGCGCTCAATTATGGTGCTGGTGGATATGAACGTGCGTTTGAGGTTCTAGAAAAAGAGGGTAGCTCCAGTGGATGCTAAACGCTCCAAAATAGCTATCGTAGCTGCGCTGGTATGTTCATTGGCACTCTTTGCGGCTTTATTGGCGGGTTGTTCTTCTGATTCCGAGTCAAAGAAATACCAGCTAGTTTCAGATGGTAAATTAACCGTTGCCACATCGCTTAATTTTCCGCCTTTTGAATATCTCTCTGATGGAGAACCAGCTGGATATAGCATAGAGGTTATGCGAGAAGTTGCTTCAAGACTTGGTCTGTCGTGCGAATTTGTCAATGTTCCTTTCGAGTCGGTTGTTTCTTCAATTGAGGCAGGCAGACAGTATGATGCGGCAATTTCTTCTCTGTCTATATATGCACAGCGAGAAGAACAGGTGGATTTTACTAGCACATATTACCTGGCTGATCAGGCGGTAGTTACGCTTAAGGACGAATATCTTCGCGTCGAAGAGCTGCAGGGTAAAACGGTTTCTGCTCAAGCGGGAACCATGAGTGAGACCTATGCAGAAGATGCGGTTTCAGAAAAGGTAGTGCCTCATGAAGATGTTGCTTCATGTTTTAGTGCGCTCCGAAAAGGGAAAACCCAAGCAATAGTAGTGGATGCTGCGGTGGCACGTTACATGATTGAAAATGGCTACTCGGATTGTGAAATCCTTGAAACGGTGGCAACGGGAGAACAATACGGCATAGCGTTGAATAAGGACAATCGCGCGCTTACCGATGCCATAAATGAGGTGCTTGCCGAAATGGAAGAGGATGGAACCCTTGAGGCCTTACAGGATCAGTATTTCAACTAAGTTCTCTACTTTTGAACAGTTCGCTTCAATAGGCTTTTGTTGGACTCTTGAGTAAAGTGAGTCTATAGCGCTACGCTTAGTGCGAACAAAGAAGGAAGGATGTATATGGAACGTAAAGTTGCATGGGAATCATATTCAGATAGCCAGCTAAAAGAACTAGATGCATTGAGTAAGCGTTATATCGATTTTATTTCCGATAACAAAACGGAACGCCGCTGCTTTGCTGCTTCCGTAGCGCAGGCTCAAGCGGCAGGCTATATATCGCTTGAAGAGGCATTAAAGGAAGGACGAGCTCTAAAGCCAGGCGATAAGGTTTGGGCAGGTATTCATGGCAAGACGCTGATCCTTGCTCATATTGGCACCGAACCGCTTGAATCAGGGCTCAATATCTTGGGTGCTCATATTGATAGTCCCCGTTTGGATTTGAAACAGAATCCGCTTTATGAAAGCGATGGTTTTGCTTATTTAGATACCCATTACTATGGAGGCATTAAGCACTACCAATGGGTAACGCTTCCTTTGGCTTTGCATGGTGTTGTTGCAAAAACCGATGGCACCGTAGTAGATATCAATATTGGTGACGATCCAGCAGATCCTGTGTTCTGTGTAACCGACCTACTTCCGCATTTAGGCAATCAGCAGATGGCGAAAAAGGGAAGCGAAGTAGTAGAGGGCGAGAGCCTAGATATCTTGATGGGCAATCGTCCGCTCATCGTTAAAAAAGACGATGAGGAAAACGCTGGAAGTCAGGAAATGTCCGATTCCGAAGACAAAGCGCAGAAAGCGGACAAAAGCTCGAAAGAGGGCGTAAAGGCCTTCGCGTTAAAACTGCTCGAAGAAAAGTATGGCATTTCAGAAGAAGATTTTATTTCTGCAGAAATTGAAGTGGTACCTGCTGGTCGTGCACGTGAATTAGGATTCGATCGTAGCATGGTTATTGGCTATGGTCAGGATGATCGTGTCTGCGCATACACTTCGCTTGAGGCACAATTAGCGCTTGATGAAACACCAAAAACTACTGCAGTTACCGTTTTGGTAGATAAAGAAGAAATTGGCAGTGTGGGTGCAACAGGCATGGGCTCGCTCTTTTTCGAGAACATCATTGCAGAAATATTGGCATTGAGCGGATCCGATAGTGCCTTGTCTCTTCGTCGTTGCTTGGCGGCATCACGCATGCTTTCTTCTGATGTGTCTGCTGCGTATGATCCTGCGTATGCAAGTGTGTACGAAACGAAAAATTCTGCCTATGCAGGCAAGGGCATTGTTTTTAATAAATACACGGGTGCTCGCGGTAAAAGCGGATCAAACGATGCTCGTGCTGAATATGTTGCCTATGTTCGTCGTGTTATGGATGATGCTAAGGTTGCTTATCAAACTGCAGAATTAGGAAAGGTAGATGCAGGTGGTGGCGGAACAATCGCCTACATTCCTGCCAAGTATGGTATGGACGTTATTGACTCAGGTGTTGCAGTGCTTTCAATGCATGCACCGTGGGAAGTAACGTCAAAAGCAGATATCTATGAAGCCTATCGTGCGTACAAGGCATTTTTAGAAGCATAGCGTTCAATTGCGTTAATGGAAAAAATTAAAATAAGTCATGCCATATGGCGTGCACGTGACTATAATGGTGAAAACTTACCCGCAAATAGGGGTAAGATGAAGGCATTAAACAGTAATCGTAGGGTATTTAGAAGAGACTTTAGGCAAGGGGTGCTACATGGCTTATTATTTCGACGAACCTTCTCGTACATTTAATGAATATCTGTTAGTTCCAGGATATTCTTCATCTGAATGTATTCCTGAGGCGGTAAATTTAAGCACTCCTTTGGTGCGCTTCCGCAAAGGCGAAGAAGAATGCCCTCTGACGCTTTCTATTCCTATGGTATCTGCAATCATGCAGGCAGTATCTGATGATGGCATGGCAGTAGCGCTCGCTCAGCAGGGTGGCCTTTCCTTTATCTATGGTTCTCAGACCATCGAATCTCAGGCAGCTATGGTAAGCCGCGTTAAGGATCATAAGGCAGGCTTTGTACGCAGCGATTCTAACCTTACCCCTAATGCAACGTTGCGTGACGTGGTAGCACTTAAGGAAAAGAACGGTCATACCACTATGCCAGTAACTGAAGGTGGTCATCCTCAGGGCAAGTTGCTTGGTATTGTTACGGGTCGCGATTATCGTTTGTCTCGTATGGATTTGGATACCCCAGTTTCTGAATTTATGACCCCGCGTGAAAAGCTTATTGTTGCTTCTGCTGATACCAGCCTAAAAGAAGCAAACGACATTATTTGGGACAACAAGCTTAATTCGCTGCCTATCGTTGATGATAACGACAACCTTATGTATATGGTATTCCGCAAGGACTACGAACAGCATAAGTCCAACCCTCATGAACTCCTTGACTCTCATAAGCGCTATAAGGTAGGCGCTGGTATTAATACGCGCGATTATGCCGAGCGCGTTCCTGCTCTTATCGAAGCAGGTGTTGACGTTTTGTGTATCGACTCTTCTGAGGGTTATTCCGAATGGCAGCTGCGTACCATCAAGTGGATCCGCGATCATTATGGCAACTCTGTAAAGGTTGGCGCTGGTAACGTGGTAGATACCGAAGGCTTCCGCTTCTTGGCAGAAGCTGGTGCTGACTTTATTAAGGTCGGTATTGGCGGCGGTTCAATCTGTATCACTCGTGAACAGAAGGGTATTGGTCGTGGTCAGGCAACTGCTTTGATTGAGGTTGCTAAGGCTCGCGATGAATACTTCAAAGAAACAGGCATCTATGTTCCTGTATGTTCTGACGGTGGTATTGTGTACGACCATCATATGACTCTTGCTCTTGCTATGGGTGCTGACTTCTTGATGCTTGGTCGTTACTTCGCTCGTTTTGACGAAAGCCCAACCAACCGAGTAACGGTAAATGGTAGCTACATGAAAGAGTACTGGGGCGAAGGTTCTGCTCGTGCTCGTAACTGGCAGCGTTACGACTTAGGTGGTTCTAAGAAGGGCCTTACCTTTGAAGAGGGTGTTGATTCTTACGTTCCTTATGCAGGTGCTCTGAAGGACAACGTAGATATGACCTTGTCTAAGATTAAATCTACCATGTGCAATTGTGGTGCGTTGACTATTCCTGAACTACAGGAAAAGGCAAAGCTTACCGTGGTAAGCTCTACTTCTATCGTTGAAGGCGGCGCACACGATGTATTGCTGAAGGATAAGACTCCTTATGTAGGCAATACTATTCGCGGCTAATCGCTTTAACTAACAAATACATAAGCGCAATCGATATAAATGCAATTAAGGCATAATCGAGCGTTTTGAAAAATCAAACATCCCTGATTCTTAATAGGATCGGGGATGTTTTTTTGTTGTTGCGAAACTTATTACATGGGTGCGTTCTCTTTTTGAACCAGCGAGTATTGAAGGTGATGAAGCGGCAATGGAGTGTTTCTCTTCACAAAATCTCCCAGAAATAGGTATTGGGAAAAATGCTCAAAAAGTGCGCTTTATCTGGCGATTTGTGAAAATTAACAAGGAGGTGCTTTAATCAACGGCTGTAGCAATTATGAAGAATAGTGATTCTACGTTACACTTTTATGCATGTTTACGCGAACAAAAAAAGCGCTTGGCGCTACGGTTATGAGCATTCTGCTGGCTCTTTCGTTGATGCTTCCTATGTTGGGGGCTCAACCAGCCTATGCAGATGAACTTTCTGATGCTCAGGCAACGCTTGATGCTGCTTCAGCCGAGTTGGATGCAATTTCTGCAGAATATAACGAACTGCAATCTCAAATAAATGACCTTGATGCAGAAATTTCAACTACTACTCAAAAAGTGCAAGAAGCCCAGCAGGCAATGCTTGAAGGCCAGGAAGTATTAGGAAATGCCGTTCTTGCTGAATACAAAAGTGATGGTGGGCTTTCGCTGGTAAATATTGTTCTTTCTTCCGATAGTATTTCGGATTTTGTTACGAACATGACTTACTACACTGCCATTCAGGAAGACCAGGCAGAAATCATTGAAGAGCAACGTCAGCTCAACGAGAAGTTTAATACTGCGCTAGATGACTTAAATTCTAAGCGCGATACCCAGCAGGAAGTTCTTGATCAAGCTGAAGAAAAGAAAGCAGAGGCAGAAAGAGTAGTTTCTGATGCATCTGCAAAGGTTTCTTCTATTAAGGAATCGCAAGAACAGCTTGCTAAACTCCAGGCTCAAGCAGAGCAAATGGAAAAAGAAGAGTCTGCGAGCGATGGTGAAAAAGAGAGCTCCGATTGGGACACCAACACCGATCGTCCTGCAGCAAGTGGCGGCTCTGAATCTTCAGGTAGCAGCTCTAACGGATCTTCCTCGGGCAGTTCTGGTAGCGGATCGGGAAGCGCCGATTCTTCAAAGGGATGGAAGTCGGGTCCTGCTTCAGCATATGGCGGATCTACCGACCCCTATACTCCTAACCCTGGTACTACAGCAACGGGCGCCATTTGCGACGACAACTCCATGGGTGTTGCAATTCCTCTCAGCTGGCCTAATCGTTCTTCTTATTATGGTCATGCGATTGAGATTAAATACGGCGGCAAAACTGTTGTTGCTACCATCAACGACTGCGGTGGCTTGTCGGGCGGTGCACGTCATCTTGACTTGCAGCCAGGTGTATTTAAGGCATTTGGTTTTAAATCATGCCAAGCGTGGGGAGTTCGAACGGTTTCTTACCGTATTCTGTAACCAATTTTTTGGTCTATTTTCCCGCTTGTAATAATTCGGTTTTATAATGAAGGACGCTTTGTTTCGTGAGTTGCGATTAATTCGCACTAAACGAACAAGGCGTCCTTATTAGTTTATAGTTGGCGGTCTTGTGCTTTGATGTGCATTGGCGGCCTTGCATACAGGAAATGTATACAGAAAAAGGATTGACCTATGAAAGAATACAACCCACATGAAATTGAGCCACATTGGCAAAAGGTTTGGGCGGACACGGGTGCCTATACTGCTCGTGAAGATGAGTCGAAACCAAAACGCTATGTGCTTGAGATGTTCCCGTATCCTTCGGGCGACATTCATATGGGCCATGTTCGCAACTACACCTTAGGCGATGTGACAGCGCGTTATTACACCATGCGTGGTTATGATGTGCTTCATCCCATGGGTTGGGATGCGTTCGGTCTTCCCGCAGAAAATGCTGCTATTAAGCATAATAGCCATCCTGCTACATGGACGTATGCAAATATTGAAACCCAAAAAGCTAGCTTTAAGCGCATGGGCTTTTCGTATGACTGGGATCGAACTGTTGTGGCATGCGATCCAGAGTACTATCGCTGGGGCCAGTGGATCTTTTTGCAGTTCTGGAAGCGCGGTTTGGTAGAGCGTCGCAATTCGCCTGTTAATTGGTGTCCTAACTGCAAGACGGTTTTGGCAAACGAACAGGTTACCGAAGGTGAATGCTGGCGTTGCCATGGTGCAGTAGAAAAACGCGATCTTACTCAGTGGTATTTCAAGATCACCGATTATGCTCAAGAATTACTTGACGATCTTGATCAGCTGGATGGATGGCCAGAACCAGTAAAGCAGATGCAGGCTAACTGGATTGGTCGTTCTGAAGGTGCCGAGGTTGACTTCCTGCTTTGTGACAAGGATGGCAACGCTCCAGAAAATCCAACCGATGACGACATCATTACCGTCTTTACCACGCGTCCCGACACGTTGTTTGGCTGTAGCTTCTTCCTGCTGGCTCCTGAGTCTCCTAAGCTGATGGAGCTTGTGGAAGGCAGCGAATATGAAGCTGCGGTAAAGGAATTGGTCGAAGCTGCTTCAAAGGTAAGTGCAGTCGAACGTGCGCAGGGTGATCGTGAAAAGCATGGTACTTTTACTGGCCGCTATGTAATTAACCCTGTTAATGGCGAAAAGGTACCAGTTTGGGTTGCTGACTATATTGTGGCTGATTATGGTACAGGCGCAGTAATGGCAGTACCTTGTGGCGACCAGCGCGACTTCGAGTTTGCTCGCAAGTATGACCTGCCTATTATTCCTATCATTCTGGGTGAGGATGACCCGCTGTTTGCTGAGCTGAATGGCGTACAAGAGCGCCGAGTAACCACGGTGGATTGGGAAAAATCCTACGAAGCTGAAGGTGTTTTAGTTCAGTCGGGTAAATACACCGGCTTGGTAGGCGGTAAACATTCTCCCGCAGTGGATGCCATCATTGGTGATTTGGAAGCACAGGGCAAAGGTAAAAAGTCCGTTCAGTTCCGTCTGCGCGACTGGCTGATTTCACGTCAGCGTTACTGGGGTAATCCTATTCCTGCAATTTATTGCGACAAGTGTGGTTTGGTGCCTGTTCCTGAAGAGGATTTGCCCGTAATGCTGCCAAAAGATATTGATTTGGCAGCTGGTGAAACCTTGGCAACGCACGAAGAGTTCTCCAAGTGCACCTGCCCTCAGTGTGGTGGTCCTGCTCATCGTGAAACAGACACAATGGACACCTTCACCTGCTCAAGCTGGTATTACTTGCGCTATACCGATCCTCATAACGACAAGCAGCCTTTCGATCCTGCACGTGCTAATCGCTGGATGCCAGTAGATCAGTATATTGGCGGTATCGAACATGCCATTCTGCACTTGCTCTATTCGCGTTTCTTCACCAAGGTATTACGCGATATGGGTATGCTTGATTTTGATGAGCCATTTTCTAATTTGCTGTGCCAAGGCATGGTGCTCGACGAACATGGCGATGTTATGTCTAAATCTAAGGGCAATGTTATTTCTCCTGAAGAAATGATTGATGGCTACGGTGCCGATGCTGTTCGTGCGTACATTTTGTTCATGGCACCACCAGATAAGGAACTTCAGTGGAATGAAGATGGTCTTGCTGGCATGTATAAGTTCCTTAATCGTGCATGGCGTATGGTTGCAGACTTAGCATGTGATGCAGGCGAAAAAACACTCTTCCAGGAGGGTGCATCAGTAGCGGAGGCTGAAGAGGCTAAGAAGATGCTGCTCCGCGAACGCCATCGTGTAGTAGGTAAGGTTATTGAAGACTTTGCTCGTAATAACTTCAATACGGCTATCGCTGCCATTATGGAGTTGGCAAACGCCGCAAGCGATTATCTGCGCAAAACCTCTTCTGAAGTTCGCAAAGCAGATGCTGAACTGCATGCTTTCGATACCGAGATTGCTGAAGTTATGGTTAAGCTGCTTGCGCCAATTGCTCCTCATTGGGCTGAAGAATTGTGGCAATCCGAACTTGGTCACACCGATTCGGTCCATCATCAGGATTGGCCTGATTTCGATCCTCAGGCAGCGAAGGCTGATGAAGTAGAACTTGCTGTCCAGATTAACGGCAAGGTAAAGGCTCGAATTATGGTTGCAACCGATGCGGATGAAGACAGCATTCGTGAAGCAGCCCTGTCAGCTGCAGCTTCTGCAACGGATGGTAAGGATATCAAGAAAGTTATTGTTATTCCTGGTCGTCTGGTTAACATCGTTGCAAAGTAGCTTACCTGCTTCATTAGGCAGTTTGATGCTTTGATAGGCTATTTGAGTAGATTCTATGCGCCCCACTATTGGGGCGCATTTATTTGATAACGTCTGATTGCGAAATTATGACTGCACGAAGAACTCGACATAAGAAAAGAGGATGCTTAAGCCGACTGATTAGGGCCTTCTTTGGCCTTATTTTGTCGATTGTGCTTGTGGTGGTAGGCATTCCTTTGGCAATCAATCTCTTCATGTGTGCTTCGACGCGTCCTTCGTTTACAACAGTGTCCAGCTCAAACATTCAAGAAACAGCCTTTGATGCAGATGCTATTGTGGTGCTTGGTGCGGGTATTAACTGGGATGGCAGTCCCTCTACGGTGCTCAAAGATAGACTTGATACCGCCATTGCCCTGTACAACGAAGGGGTTGCTTCCAAGATAATCATGAGCGGAGACAATAGCGATTCGTCTTATAACGAAGTAATGGCTATGGCTCTGTATGCGAAAAATCAAGGCGTGTCTGCCGATGATGTTTTTTGCGATCATGCGGGATTGTCCACTTATGACAGTATGTATCGTTTGCGACATGTTTTTGGGGTGGAGCGATGTGTAGTGGTAACGCAGGAGTACCATTTGTATCGCGCGCTTTACGATGCCCATTCGTTTGGAATCGGGGCATATGGTGTACCAAGCGATAATGCTGATTATGCTCATATGGATGACTATGAAAAACGCGAAGTGCTGGCGCGCGTAAAGGATTTTGCTGCAGTTTTGGTAAACAGTGAACCCGAAACTAAAAGTTCGCCCGTTAGCCTGGAGCAATCAGGAACCGTTACACAGTGGTGGTAAGGTAAATCCAAGTTCTCACAAGGCTTTAAATCAAATCTGAAATTGGGAGAAGCCATGCCAAAAATCGTAGTTACCGATACTGATTTTGAAAATAACGATATTGAAGTTGCTATGGCGAAAGAAGCGGGCGTAGAGATTGCCCTATTTAACGACCGTAGTGAAGAAGCCATTATTCGAAATGCCCAAGATGCTGATGGAGTAGTTACTTCTTATGGCAACTACACCGCAAAAGTTTTTGAAGCGCTTCCGAACCTAAAGGTGGTTAGTCGGACTGGCATTGGGTATGACAACATTGATGCACAGGCGGCTACAAAAAATGGCACTGCGGTATGCATTGTGCCTGGATACGGAACAGAAGTAGTATCCGATCATGCTATTTCACTTGCTTTGGCAAGCTTGCGCCGATTGAATGAATGCGACGCTGATATGCGTGCGGGTGTTTGGGATTATACGCGCCACCGACCGTTTGGCCAGGTTTACGGTAGAGTTTTTGGTGTTGTAGGTATGGGTGAAATTGGTAGGGCGGTTGCGCGTAAGGCATCTGGCCTTGGATTTCGGGTAATCTGCTATTCGCGTTCTTTGGTGCCAGGTCGTCGTACCCCAGAGGGATATGATATTTGCACACTTGAAGAGGTATTATCGCGCTCAGATGTGGTTAGTTTCCATACGGCGCTTACGCCAGAAACCCATCATCTGCTTAATGCGGATAATATTCGCTTGATGAAACGCGGTGCGGTGGTGGTTAATACTTCGCGCGGGGCAGTAATAGATACGCAAGCGCTCGCTGAAGCCTTGTGTGAAGAGAGGCTTTGGGGCGCGGGTATTGATGTGTTTGAGGAGGAGCCGATTGATTGGGATCATCCTATAATGAAGGCTCCCCATACGGTATTAAGCCCTCATGTGGCCTATTATTCCGAAGAATCAGGGGAAGAGCTGCACCGTCGTTCTATGCAAGCGGCACTTGATGTGGTGCTTGGTCAAACACCAAAAGACTGTTTGAATCCTGAAGTACTGCGGGGTCAAGCGCAGCAGCATCAGCCACGACAAGGTCAAGCGCAAGATAATCAGACTCAGTCACAGAAAACCGAATCGCAAGAGTCTCAACCTGTATCGGTGATGGAATCAGAAGGATCAGAACCCGTAGAGTATTGTTACCAGTGCTGGCGCTAGTTTGGGTTGCTAATGGCGTTGTTCTAGTCCACGAATAACGCTAGTTTGGTTCATAGATGACGCTAGTTTAGCTCGGCGAGAAGCATTAATTCGGTTCGACAAATGACACTAGTTTAGTTCGACGAATTCTACGTTTGAGACTTTGCCTTCTTCAATAGTAAGGCGAGCCATAGTCTTTTTGTTTCCTCCACGAGGGTTTGTTGCGCTACCAGGGTTGATGTAGAGAATTCCATCGAGTACTTGGTTTCGAGGAACGTGAGTGTGCCCATGGATGACAACCTGTACGTCTTCTGCGGGTGTGCCGATATCTTCAGGGCGGTGCACCATAAAGAAGCGAACACCACCAATGCGGGGGGATGCCGTAAAGGGAACATCCGAAGAAAGGGAAGGATAGTCGCAGTTTCCCTTAACAGCAATGGTGGGAGCGATAGCGTCAAGCTCCATAAGAATATGTTCTCGCTCAACATCGCCAGCGCATAAGATGATGTCACATTTTTCGAGTTCATGTACCGCGCAATCGCTTAAAACGCGATGTAGATCCGAAATAACTCCGACTATCATCATGACTAGCCTTTCTGCGAATTTGTAAATCGAGTGCGCGAAATCAAGCGAGTGAAACCAAGCATACGAAACCATACGCACACTCGAAAGGTTCTGGTGTTTTAGTACTCGTCAAAGCGAGCATTTTAATGAGCCGAAAGAAAAATCGACTCTTTTGTAAGTATTTTCTTGAGTATAGTGCATCTTTTGATTGACCTATGAACTTTTGGGCATTAGAATGTTTAGCTGCTCACTACAAAATGTTTAGTACAAACGTAATAACATATTGAGCACAACATATGCGCCGTTAGCTCAGTTGGTAGAGCAGGGGACTTTTAATCCCAAGGTCGCGGGTTCGATTCCCTCACGGCGCACCACTTAAACTTTCAACCACCGAAACCGAATCGGTGGTTTTTTATTTTCAATAAAGATTTGTGTGAGGGAATCGAACCGATTTCTTTTCTGGATGACTACTTTTGGATGAAAATTCCCGTAATGTAGGTCTTTTAGTTTATTGAAATTGAAATAACTTGGTTCGTTACTATTGTTGTAGCGTTGGTGACGTACAAATTGATAGGCAATTTAAAACGACCTGCATTACGGGAAATATTGTCCAATTGTTGGTGTGAATTTTAAAAAAGATACAGCGCATTAACACGGATAGGAAATTTGCTGGGGCGCAAGATAGGGAATCAACTGGCATGCAAGATGGAAATTATCTTGCACTAACGTGATGATCATGGTGATGGAACGAGCGTGGCGAAAAGCCTGTGGTGTGTGGAAAATATGCGTGACGAGCCTGTGGTGTGTGGAAAATATGCGTGACGAGCGCGTGGTGTGTTGAAAATATACGTGATGAGCGTGCGGTGTGTAGAAAATATCAAACTTGCACAAGGGAGCGAATTTTTGGTAACATACCCATTTGTCGCTCGTCTACTTATTTGCCTGAAGGAGCAATTGTGGCAAAAGAAGATGCAATTGAATTAGAAGGAACAGTTCTTGAAGCTCTCCCAAACGCAATGTTTAGGGTAGAACTTGAAAATGGGCACAAGATATTGGCCCATATCTCTGGAAAGATGCGTATGCACTACATCAAGATTCTTCCAGGGGATAAGGTTCAAGTTGAACTTTCAGTGTATGACTTGGACCGCGGTCGTATTACCTATCGTTATAAATAAGCGACGTTTTCACTGCATTTCGTGGTCGAAATGTGGTGATTTTGTGTGCAAACGCAAAGTGCTTTGCCAAGCATTACCTGCTTAGCGATGCATAGTGCACATTATTGTTGGAAGTAAGCTTTACAAATCATCGCCTGCGGCTGGGCGTGGTAGATAAAGAAAGAACGCATTTACCGAAAGGAATTGAATTATGAAGGTACGTCCTTCGGTCAAGAAAATGTGCGACAAGTGCAAGATTATCCGACGTCATGGCAAGGTTCTTGTAATTTGCGAGAATCCTCGTCATAAGCAGCGTCAGGGTTAAAGAGAAAGGGAATTATTTCATGGCACGTCTCGTTGGTGTCGACCTTCCTCGCGACAAGCGCATTGAAGTCGGCTTGACCTACATTTATGGCATTGGCCTAACCACCTCCAAGAAGATCCTCGCTGAAACTGGTATTAACCCAGACACGCGCGTTAACGATCTGACTGAAGATGAACTTTCCAAGCTTCGTGACTACATCCAGGAGCACCTCACCACTGAAGGTGACCTCCATCGCGAAGTTTCTCAGAATATTAAACGCCTCATGGAGATCGGTTGCTATCGTGGTCTTCGTCATCGTCGTGGCCTGCCCGTTCGCGGTCAGCGTACCCACACGAATGCACGTACCCGCAAGGGTCCTCGTAAGCAAATCGGCGGCAAGAAGAAGTAGAGGTGTAACTAGTGGCAGCTAAGAAAAACGTCCGCACCCGCATCAAGCGTTCTGAGCGTAAGAACATTGCTGTTGGCGCTGCGCACATCAAATCCACTTTCAATAACACGATCGTTTCCATTACGGATCCTCAGGGCAATGTAATTTCCTGGCAGTCTGCTGGTACCGTAGGCTTCAAGGGCTCTCGTAAGTCCACGCCATTTGCAGCTCAGATGGCAGCTGAAGCAGCAGCTAAGACCGCTATGGAGCATGGCTTGAAGAAGGTTTCTGTATTCGTGAAGGGCCCAGGTTCTGGTCGCGAGACCGCTATCCGCTCCCTTCAGGCAGCAGGCCTTGAAGTAGCAAGCATCCAGGATTGCACCCCTATTCCGCACAACGGTTGCCGTCAGCGCAAGCGTCGTCGCGTCTAACTGAAAGGATCGATACATTATGGCAATTAACAGGACTCCGGTTCTCAAGCGTTGTCGTCAGCTCGGTCTGGACCCTGCTGTTCTTGGTTACAGCAGCAAGAAGGAATCCAACCGTCAGCCTAAGCGTCGTCGCAAGGAATCTGAATATGGTATGCAGCTGCGCGAGAAGCAGAAGGCAAAGTTTGTTTATGGCGTTCTCGAAAAGCAGTTCCGTGGCTACTTCAAGCGTGCAAAGGCTATGCCTGGTGTTACCGGTGACAACCTTATGCAGATCCTTGAATCTCGCCTCGACAATGTAGTTTTCCGTCTTGGCTTTGCTAAGACTCGTAAAGAAGCTCGCCAGATTGTGACTCACGGTCACATTCACGTAAATGGCCGTCGCGTAGATATCCCATCTTTCCGCGTACGTCCAGGCGATCTCGTTTCTGTTGCTCCTAAGGCTAAGGAACTTCTTGTAATCAAGAGCGCTCTTGTATCTAACGAAGGTGTTCAGGTTCCTGCTTGGCTCGAGGTAGACATCGAAAAGCTTCAGGGTAGCGTTTTGACTCTTCCTGAGCGTGATCAGATTGATTTGGATATCAACGAACAGCTTATCGTCGAGCTCTATTCTAAGTAACGTACGCACTGCGGTTTATTAAGGAGGCTTATTCAATATGACAGAGTTCATGAGGCCGACAGTAACGATTGAAGAGGTCAATGACACAATTGCCCGATTCGTCGTGGAGCCGCTGGAGCGTGGCTACGGTTACACCCTCGGTAACTGCATGCGTCGTGTTTTGCTCTCGTCCTTGGACGGCGCAAAGGCGACCGCAATTCAGATTGAAGGCGTTCAGCACGAATTCACTACTGCTGAAGGTGTAATCGAGGACATTACCGATATCGTTTTGAATGTTAAGGGCCTGGTATTCAGCGCCCTTAACTCCGACATCACTGAAGCTACGGCTCATGTGCACGCTGAAGGTCCTTGCACGGTGACAGGTGCAGATCTTGAAGTTCCTACGGAATTTACTTTGATCAACCCTGATCACGTAATCGCAACGGTTGCTGATGGCGGCACGCTTGATATGACCATTCGCATCGGTGTTGGTCGTGGCTATGTGTCTGCAGAACGCAATAAGCGCACGGAAGACCCAATCGGCATTATTCATGTTGATTCACTCTTCTCGCCAGTACGTCGCTGCTCAATGAGCGTTTCCGATACGCGTGTTGGTCAGCGTACTGACTACGACGAGCTTACCTTGGAAGTTGAAACCGACGGTTCCATCAACCCAACGGAAGCTGTTTGCGGTGCTGCAAATATCATTAACCAGTACATGGGCGCATTCTTAATGCTCGACGAAGTCGAAGAAGACGAAGACGGAGAAGTTGTTTCTATCTTCGCTCCTGAAAATCAGGAAACCAACGCTGAGCTTGATAAGCAGATTGAGGACTTGGATCTTTCCGTTCGTTCTTACAACTGCTTGAAGCGTGCAGGTATTCACTCTGTTCGTCAGTTGGTTGAATATTCTGAGAACGACTTGCTCAACATTAGGAACTTTGGCGCGAAGTCCATCGAGGAAGTGAAGGACAAGCTCATTTCCATGGACCTCAATTTGAAGCAATAGGAGATAAAAGATGAGGCATAACAAGAAGGGGCGTAAGCTTGGCACTGATGCCAGCCACACCAAGGCAATGAAGAAGAGCCTGGTATGTGCGCTTTTCACCAACGACCGCATCAAGACGGTTGAGGCTCGCGCTAAGGAAATCCGCCCTGATGTTGATAAGATCATCACTTGGGCAAAGAAGGGCGACCTCCATTCTCGTCGTCTTGCAATCGCTGCTCTTGGTGACAAGGAACTCGTACGCGAGGTATTCGAAAAGGTTGCTCAGGGTCAGTTCGCTGATCGCCAGGGCGGCTACACCCGCATTCTGAAACTCGGCAACCGCAAGGGCGACAATGCTTCTATGGTAATCATGGAGCTTTGCACCGAGCCAGTTCAGAAGAAGGAAAAGGCAGAAAAGCCTGCTGAAAAGAAGGCAGCTGCTAAGAAGGAAGCTCCTAAGGCTGAGGAAAAGGCCGAAGAAGCTAAGGCAGAAGTGACTGAAGAAGCTACCGAAGAAGTTGCAGAAGAGGCAACCGAGGAAGCAACTGAAGAAGCTGCTGAGGAAAAGGCTGAAGAAAAGAAGGCTGAATAGTTTTATCTACCTTCTTTTGGTACAAACTTTCAAGGGATCGCATCTGTTGGATGCGATCCCTTTTTGTTTTTCTGTCGAATTCAACGTAGCTCTTTTGTGAATCTTTCCAGAGAGTTCCAAATGATAATCGCTTACCACCTAAGATAAGGTTTGAAAAATGTGACCTCTTAGCGAATTGGATGTGAAGTACGTGGCACGTAATAGTGGTACAGGAAATGGTAATTGGCAATTACGCATGGCGCAGTGGATGCAGGGGCGCTATGGTATAGATGAATGTACCCAGGGAATAATGATTTTTGGTTGCGCTTTGGTAGTGCTTAATTTCTTTTTGCACACTAATTTATTGTCGCTCTTGTCGATGATATGTTTCGTGATTGGCATTTTCCGCATTTTTTCTCGCAATTATGCCGCCCGTGCTCGTGAGCTGGAAACGTATCGAAATCTTATGCAGAAACCAAAAGCATGGTGGCGTCTTACCAATAAGCGCTACGAAAATCGACACACCACCCTGTATTTCAAATGCAAAGGATGCGGCACGGTGCTTAACGTTCCAAAAGGGAAGGGTAAGCTTTTAGTAACGTGTCCTAAGTGTGGCACCAAAGTGGAAAAGAATTCATAGCGCTTCTAGTGGAACATAGTTTCTAATCAGGTATGTGCAGTCCTGATTCGAAGACCCCCAACGATGTCGATTTATAGAGAAATGATACTAAATAAGTGCCATTTAACGGTTAATTACTACAAATTGTGGGAAAACCTCTAAATTGTCACAATATCTTGTGTCAGATTGTGTATAGTGTCTAAGGCGGATCAACCAGTATGTTCTTTGCTGATTTCACCGAACATATTGTTTTTGCTGAAAGATAATCTTTCAGTATTTGGGAAAGGACTTATTCGAATGAAAATTATCAAGCGTGATGGCTCTGAGGTCACCTTCGATATCACCAAAATTGCCAATGCTATTAAAGCAGCAAGCGATGAGTCGCCTGAAAACGAGCGCTTAACTGCTCGCCAGATTGACTATGCTGCTCATAATGTAGCGGATAAGTGTGAAGAGGCAGGCCATACCGTTTCAGTAGAAGAAGTTCAGGACTTGGTAGAAAACGAAATTATGGCACTTCATAAATTTGAGGTGGCGCGTCGTTATATTATCTACCGCTATGTTCAGAACCTAAAGCGTCAATCTAATACAACCGACGACAAGATCCTTTCCCTTATTGAATGCAATAACGAAGAAGTTAAGCAGGAAAATTCCAACAAGAACCCAACGGTAAATTCTGTTCAGCGTGACTATATGGCAGGTGAGGTTTCTAAGGACCTTGCGATGCGTATTTTGCTCCCTGAAGATGTGGTTCGTGCGCACGAGGAAGGCATTATTCACTTCCATGACTCGGATTATTTTGCGCAGCATATGCATAACTGCGATTTGGTAAATCTGGAAGACATGCTGCAGAATGGCACCGTCATTTCTGGCACCATGATCGAAAAGCCTCACAGCTTCTCTACTGCTTGCAATATTGCAACTCAGATTATTGCTCAGGTTGCTTCGAGCCAATACGGTGGTCAATCTATTTCGCTCACTCATTTGGCTCCTTTTGTAGATATCAGCCGTAAAAAGATTCGTCGTGAAGTAATTCATGAATTGAATATGGTTGGCGTAGAGCCTTCATCTGAACAGCTCTCTAGCATTGTTGAAGAACGTCTTCGCGATGAGGTTCGTCGCGGTGTTCAAACCATTCAGTACCAGGTAGTAACCTTGATGACCACGAATGGTCAGGCTCCGTTCGTTACCGTGTTTATGTATCTAAACGAAGCACGCAACGAACAGGAAAAGCACGACCTGGCTATCATCATTGAAGAAGTGCTGCGTCAGCGCTATGAGGGCGTAAAGAATGAAGCGGGTGTTTGGATTACCCCAGCATTCCCGAAGCTTATCTATGTTTTGGAAGAAGATAACGTTTCGGAAGATTCGCAGTACTTCTACCTTACCCAGCTTGCAGCAAAGTGCACTGCAAAGCGTATGGTTCCTGACTACATTTCCGAAAAGAAGATGTTCGAACTTAAGCTTTCTAAGGGCGAAGCTCCTGGCGAGGGCGATTGTTATACCTGCATGGGTTGTCGTTCCTTCTTGACGCCAGACCGTTCAGGTAACGGATACGACAACGTTGCCAATGCGGGCAATTATGAACCTGGTAAACCAAAGTATTATGGCCGTTTCAACCAAGGCGTAGTTACTATCAACTTGGTAGATGTAGCGTGCTCTTCTTATCGCAACATGGATAAATTCTGGGAAATCTTCGAAGAGCGCTTGGAGCTTTGCAAAAAGGCATTGATGTGTCGTCACAACCGTCTGAAGGGCACTTTGTCTGACGCTGCTCCTATCCTTTGGCAGTATGGTGCTTTGGCTCGTCTGAAGAAGGGCGAAACCATTGATAAACTGCTCTATGGCGGTTATTCCACCATTAGCTTGGGCTATGCAGGCTTATACGAGTGCGTTAAGTACATGACGGGTTATAGTCACACCGATCCTCAGGCAACGCCTTTTGCTATGGCAGTTATGCAGAAGATGAACGACAAGTGTGCTGAATGGAAGGCAGAAACCGATATTGACTTCTCGCTCTATGGCACGCCTCTGGAATCGACGACCTACAAATTCGCAAAAGCATTGCAGCGTCGTTTCGGCATTATTCCTGACGTAACCGATAAGAATTACATTACAAACAGCTATCACGTGCATGTATCTGAAGAAATTGATGCATTTACGAAGCTGCAGTTTGAAAGCCAGTTCCAGCAGCTTTCTCCTGGTGGCGCAATTTCGTATGTTGAAGTGCCAGATATGCAGGATAACCTGAAGGCAGTTATTCGCGTTATGCAGTTCATCTATGATCACATCATGTATGCAGAGCTCAATACTAAGAGCGACTATTGCCAGGTATGTGGCTACGATGGCGAAATTCAGATTGTTGAAGATGACGGCAAATTAGTTTGGGAATGCCCAAATTGCGGTAATCGCGATCAGGAAAAGCTCAACGTAGCACGTCGTACCTGTGGCTACATCGGAACTCAGTTCTGGAATCAGGGACGCACTGAAGAAATTCGCGATCGCGTACTACATCTCTAAGCTATAAGAAAGCAAAGGCAAGCGTTTAAGCGTCTGTTGAGCAGATGAGCAGCGTTTACCTTGCAGCGCTTACTTGAGGCACGGTTGATAGCGCAAGCTATAGTATCTAAAGCTGCAACGCTTCAATGAAGCAAGTTTTAAATAAAGGTTAATGCGAGGTTTGATAGGAAATTGTTTCTTATCAAACCTCCATTTTTCTCTATAGTAGTGCTTTAGTGTCACGCACATAACGTACTGAGGGGAACTAATGAATTACGCCGAAATCAAATACTGTGATATTGCTAACGGAGAAGGCGTACGTACCACTTTGTTTGTTTCGGGATGTCGTCATCGCTGTAAGAATTGTTTTCAGCCAGAAACGTGGAGCTTTTCTTATGGCGAAGAATTTGACGACGAAGTGGCAAAAAAGATCATTGCCAGCTTAGATGGTCCTTTCGTTGATGGTCTTACGCTTTTGGGCGGTGAACCAATGGAGCCTGAAAATCAGCGTGCATTGCTTCCTTTCTTACGTGAAGTGAAGCAGACGCATCCAGAAAAAACCGTTTGGTGCTATACGGGCGATATTTTCGAGGATCTTATGAACTCGGATTCGGAAAGACACACTGAGGCAACCGAAGGGCTCATGTCTCTTATCGATATTTTGGTCGATGGTCCCTATATTGAAGCCGAGCACGATATTACCCTTCGTTTCCGTGGATCTCGTAATCAACGCATTATCGATGTTCCTGCAACGCTTGCATCGGGGTCTATTTGCCTATGGAGCGATGATTCCAATTACGCTACTCACACCTGGGTAGAAAGCGGTATAAGTATTTAGACCTGGGTAGAAAGCGGCGTAAGTAGTTAGGTAAGTATTTAGGTGCGTATTAGGTGAGTGTTAGGTGCGTGCATAGCGTTTTCGCGCTGCGTGTACAGAACTAATTGAATCAAGATAATTGATTGTAAACGTAGCCTAATTATTGCTGTGCCATACTTATAGAATGCATTCAGTATTCAACTTATACATACCAGGAACCACCTTTGTGCATAAGATGGATGCACGCATAAAGCTTGTGTTCTTGTTTTTATTTTCTTTAACGGTCTTTTTGGTAAAAACCTGGTTGGGGGTTGGAATAATTGCAGGTGCAATTTTTGTCTTACTTCTAGTTGCGAATCTGCCAATAGTTCGTCTAGTTAAACTCTCGATACCCCTACTTGTTTTACTTGCGTTTATTTGGCTATGCAATGCCTTTACCTTCAATGTTGTGGACACTCCCTGTGCAAGTGGAAATGCGGCTGGTTTTATGGCTGGATGGTATCCAATTGCACTGTGGGGGAATTTCGGCTTTAATCCCCAGGGATGCATGATTGCGCTTATATATGCGGTGCGTATTCTTGTGGTGTTTTTTGCTTCCTATGTGGTTTCTTTTACCACCACCGCCGAAGCGCTTAGCGAAGCATTCTCTTCGATGCTTTCTCCTTTGCAGAAATTAAAAGTTCCTGTTGATGATATTGCAACCGTTCTTTCTTTGGCGATTCGCTTTATTCCTTTGATGGCGGCGGAATCTGAGCGAATTCGAAATGCTCAAATATCTCGTGGAGCAGCTTTTGACACGGGAGCATTATGGAATCGTATCTTTTCATGGCGGGTAGTGCTTATTCCTCTTGTAGTGGCAATGTTTAGGCGTGCAGCAATGATGGGACAGGCAATGGAGGCTCGCTGCTATGGTGCAGGAATTCGAACTCGTCTGCACGAACGGGTAATATCTCGTGCGGAGGCAAGCGCGACTGTAGCGTTTGTAGTGGTATGTGCCGTTTTAATCGTACTTCTGTGAATTGATGTAAGACTGGCGAGTGATAGTTTGCCGCTACTCGGCGATTATCACGCTGCTGAGTAAATACTGCATAAGTTTACAGGTTGATTCAGGGCAGCGTGGTATCATTGTTACGTTTGGTAAAACACTTTCCAAGGAGGAAACTCAATGGCTACCATCATCGATGTGTTTGGTCGCGAAATTCTGGACTCCCGTGGCAATCCTACTGTTGAGGTCGAGGTTATTCTCGAAGACGGCTCTATGGGCCGTGCTGCGGTTCCATCTGGTGCATCCACGGGCGCTTTCGAGGCAGTTGAGCTGCGCGATGGCGATTCTGAGCGCTATCTGGGTAAGGGCACGCTGAAGGCTGTTGCTCACGTAAATGAAGAAATTGCTGATGCTCTTATTGGTATGGAAGCAGAAGATCAGCGCGAAGTTGATGCGGAAATGATCGCGCTTGATGGCACGGAAAACAAGGGCAACTTTGGTGCTAACGCAATTCTCGGTGCTTCTTTGGCAGTAGCTAAGGCAGCAGCAGAATCTGCTGAACTTCCTCTTTACAAATATGTTGGTGGCGTAAATGCAAACATGCTGCCTACTCCTATGATGAATATCCTCAATGGTGGCGAACACGCTGATAACAACGTTGACTTCCAGGAGTTCATGATTATGCCAGTAGGTGCTCAGTCTTTTGCTGAGGCACTTCGCTGGTGCGCAGAGATCTATCACACTCTGAAGAAGGTTCTTCATGAGGCTGGTCTTGGCGGCGGCGTAGGCGATGAAGGTGGTTTCGCTCCTAACTTCACCACCAATGAGGAACCCTTGAAGTACATCGTTGAAGCTTGTGAAAAGGCAGGATACAAGCCAGGCGAAGATATTATGTTCGCAATGGATCCTGCATCAACCGAGTTCTATGATGCAGAACGCGGTGTATATGTTCTTGCAGGCGAAGATCGTGAACTTACCAGTGAAGAAATGGTTGAATACTGGGCAGCACTTGTTGAAAAGTATCCGATTATCTCCATTGAAGACGGTATGGCTGAAGAAGACTGGGATGGCTGGAAAGCTCTGACCGATCGCATTGGCGATAAGGTTCAGTTGGTTGGTGACGACCTGTTTGTAACCAACCCTAAGCGTCTTGCTAAGGGTATTGAGCTTGGTTGCGCAAACGCTATCTTGGTTAAGGTAAACCAGATTGGCTCTTTAACCGAAGCTCTGGAAGCTGTTCAGATGGCAAAACAGGCAGGCTATGCATGCATCATGTCTCACCGTTCTGGCGAAACTGAGGATGTAACTATTGCCGACTTGGCGGTAGCTACCAATGCTGGTCAGATTAAAACTGGCGCTCCTTGCCGTTCTGACCGTGTTGCTAAATACAATCAGCTTCTTCGCATCGAAGAAGAACTGGGCGATGCTGGTCAGTATGCTGGCATGAAGGCTTTCTATAACATCAATCGCTAGTCTGTAATGGCACTGCAGCAGAATTCGTGAATAGTCAAGTTTTCTAAGCTGTAATTGTTGTTCGGATAGTGCGGTAATGAATCATGAAAAGGGTGCGGAAGTATTCCGCACCCTTTCTTTTGTTCTGTCGGAGAATACAACTTGCAAATAAGTGTCCTAACAGGCATTATAGTTAAAACGATGCCTGATAGGAGGTATTCCTATGGTCATTTCGAATGAAGAAAAGAAGCACATCGCAATTCCTTATGTGCTTGTTGCGGTAATTGCGCCTATTCTGGCGAGTCTTGTGATCCCTCTGTATAGCAGCTTGGTTTCCGAATCGGTACGTTGTTTTCAAACGCCATTTCTCGACATTGCTGAACAAAATCAGGTTCTTGGGGTGGCTCTTAACTTTTTGTATGTTGCATCGCCTACGGTTTTGTTTTCGCTTGTTTTAGCGGCATCAATCGTTGTGCTGCTAAAAGCGCCGAAACAAAGCCAGCTGGCAGTATGCATTATTGCTTTTGTGATCAGTCTCGTTATTTTGGTATACGCTACTGCGGTTATCTTTGATCCAAGTCTTCGCATGATAGGTGAATTGGAATTATCTTACGGATCAGATTTCCCGCTCATTGCCTGTTTTGTATACGGTGCTTTGTTGGTATATGCAGGTATGACCCGCAAAGCGGATTAGTGCTCACTTTGCGGGTTTATTAGCTCATCGTAAATATAGGTTCATATGATATTTATGCGATGTGCTATTTGCGAGCGGCTGTATCTTGCTCAATGGAGTCTTTCCAGGACTCGTCACGCTGCGAACACCCTGCTCGCATACTGATAGTTTCGGCACAAACCGCACCAAACATAGTTTTGCTGCCAAGCTTATCTGCGATAAACGTTGCGGCACGTGCGACAGGAATGCCAATTTTGGATGCTTCTGCTGCAGCATCGATGTTTGCGCCTAAAAAGAGGAAATCCCAACCAGCTTCTTCCTTTTCGGTAATAAGGTGTTTTACCTGTTTGTAGGTGTATTCAGTGCTGGCATTCTCTAAGCCATCGGTCGTAATAACAAAGATAGTGTGTTCGGGCTTGTACTCTTCGGGCAGATATTTATGGATGTTGCTAATGTGGCGAATGGCGCCTCCGACGGCATCGAGGAGGGCTGTGCAACCGCGAACCTTGTAGTCCTTTTCCGTCATCGGGGAAACATTTTCGATAGGGATGCGATCATGTAAGACTTTGGTTTCGTGGTCAAACAACACCGTTGATACAACTGCTTCGCCTTCTGCTTCCTTGTGAGCCTTGAGGGTAGCGTTAAATCCTCCTATGGTGTCGCTTTCAAGACCGCTCATGGAACCACTGCGATCAACGACAAATACCAGTTCAGTTAAATTCTTTTTCATAATGACTCCTCCTGATTCTGCTTTGCTTGTTTACAGGAAGAAGAATACGCGGGGCGGAGGTTTAGTAGGTCAACTGGCAGTTGACATTAGCAGGGAGAATTTTGGCAAAAAAGAAGGCGAAATATTCTGGTGAATAGCGAAAGCGAAATACTTTGATAATAAATGGAAGTGAAGCACCTTGGTGAACAATGAAAGCGAACTACGATAATCACAAAAGAGGCTGATCAAAAGCGTAAAGTGTTGCATTTATTTCGAAAATATCGAACTGATTATTCATTATGAAATACTCAACAATAACGTCTGCCTTGCTGCTGTGGGAAAGTGCGTATCCAGCACGACGGAGCAAGTCTTCCGTAGCGGCTAAATCGAGCTCAAGGGCGATGGCAAGAGCAAGCACCGTTTTCTTTGTCGGCTTATAAAGCGCATCACTGCGAATTTTGCTAAAGAGCTGGCGGCTCATATTTGCTCGTTTATAAACTTGCGCATCGGTCATGCCTTTAGCATCAATAAGCGCCAGTAAGGTAGTGGAAAAAGAGGCATCTAGTGAATCTAGGAGTTCGGAGAGGCAAGGAGGCTGGCCAAGAGTTTTAGCTGCAAGGGCTTCTGCACAAATGGTTTCGCTAGTGCTTTTATTTTCGTCATAGACAGCGTTTTCTGAGGTTTCTTCTTCGACATCTTTATGAGACGAACTTAGTGATGGCATCATAGCCGCTGAAGGAGAAGCGGATAGTGCACCATAGACTGCGCCCGCAGCGGTAAAGAAAGAGTCGTTGAAAGCTTCAGCTCTGCGTGTTCGTTTGCGAGTATCAGAATGCTTACCTACGTACACATCGTCTATATATTCTTTGATGCGGTCATACACCGCAAGACCTGCTTGTAGTGCGTTACGATTAAACAGCACCAAGCGAATTTCGGCATCATGCGAATCGAGATAATCGTGTATGGCATTGTGCGCTACGGAAAGAGAAACATCTGCGGGAAATCCGTATACTCCCGCAGACAATAACGGCAAAGCGATAGAAGAAGCATTGTTTTCTGCAGCAAGAGAAAGGGCGGCATCGTAGGCGCTGCGAAGCGAAACCACTTCATTATGTGTGCCACCTTGCCAAAGGGGACCTACTGCATGGATGATTATTTGAGCAGGAAGATTAAAGGCGGGAGTTGCAACAGCGCTTCCTGTGGGGCAGTGTCCTATTGCATTACACGCTTCTTGCACGTTTGCAAATCCTGCCGCTTGCGCAACAGCTTCGCCAACGCCACCAGTAATTTGTAAATCTTCATTTGCGGCAACAATAATGGCGTCGGCTGACACAGAGGCTAAGTCATTGCGTTCTATCGTGAAAGGCATAATTCTATCCTTTTAGTTCAGCGAAAGCAGCATTGGTGTTATGCGGTGCGCCAAGTACTGTGCTTTGTGCGACGCTTAGAAAGGCGATGCGTACAAAGCTTTCTTTCGCGCTATACTTCTTTAGTTACCTAAAAATTGCTACATGCAAGCTTTTTATGCTGTGCAACAAAGGTAACAGCTTTTACGCAAAGAATACTAGCTTTTCAGGAAGAACTTTCAGAAAGAAGGAACTTTCGTGCAAGATTTACCAAACGGTTTTACAGGCTTTGCAAATCGCCCCAAGAACTCTGTGGCAAACTATCGCAGTGCTTCTGAGGCTGCGCGTTCAGCAGATCATCAGTCGAATCTTTTTACGGGAAGCGCATTTAAAGATTCTTCGAGTCAAAAGAATTCTCGCTCTTTTGGATCAGATGTGTTGAGTTCAATAGAGACATCTCGTGGTGCAGGTTTTTCAGAAGGTCCTACCGAAGAAGAGCTTGCAGCAATTGGTGACCGTGATCGTCGTTGGGCTTGGGTGGAAGTTGATCGTAGCGCCATTCAGTATAACGTCATGCAGACTAAGCACCTTATACCCAACAGCTGCCGCTTGATGGCAGTAGTAAAAGCTGATGCTTACGGACACGGAGCAGTAGAGGTTGCAAAAGCTGCTTGTAGTGCAGGCGCAAGCTATTTAGGTGTTGCTACAGTCAATGAAGCAATTGAGCTGCGCGAAGCAGGCTTGCGCGAACCTATTCTCATTTTGGCAGAACCTCCTGCTGAAGCTATTCCGCTTTTATTACACTACAACATAAGGCCTTCGGTTTATACCTCTGAATTTGCGATTGCTTACGGCGAAGCAGCAGATGCGCGAGGGTTGAAAGCTCCTTATCATCTGGCAATTAATTCAGGCATGAATCGTATTGGTGTGCGATTCAATAATGTTGTTGAGTTCTTGTCTCAAATCAGCTTCCATCGCGCCCTAGAGCTTGAAGGATGCTTTACCCATTTTGCTACGGCAGATGCACCTGAGACGCTCGATTTCCAGATCCAAATTAATCATTTTGTTGAGGCGATGCGTGCAGTAGAAGCGGCAGGCATTAATCCAGGCATTGTTCATTGCGACAATTCTGCAGCTACTTATCGCTTCCCTAAAACAAACTTCGACATGGTGCGCTTAGGCATTGCGATGTATGGTTATCAGCCTGCAGCTGACACGCATCGAATTGTTGATTTGCGTCCCGCTATGAGTGTTCATGCACGCATTACTAATGTAATGAATGTTCCAATGAGCGAAGGCGTAAGCTACGGTATGAATTATCGAAGCCCTGGTAGCGTGAAAATCTGCACCGTTTCGGTGGGCTATGCCGACGGTTTAATGCGTCTTCTTTCAGGCAAGATCGATTTTGCTTATCAGAATCGTGCAGTGCATCAGGTTGGTAATATCTGCATGGATCAATGCATGTTTGAGGTGGACTTACGTTCGCGTGTAAATATCAAAACGCTCGATCCTCATATTGGAGATGAAGTTCTTATTGCTGGCCCCCACGACACGGTGGATTGTTCCATTGCTACTATGGCAAATCGCGCAGCAACGATCCCGCATGAGCTGGTTTGCAATTTCTCTCGTCGTCTACCTCGCTTTTATAAATAGGAGTACCGCATGAAGGTGGAAAAACTTCCTTTAGATGAAATTCGTGCTCAGGTCGAGCAGTGCCATGCTTGCTCTCTTTGCGAAACGCGCACCAATATTGTGTTTGGTGATGGCGATCCTCATGCGCGCGTGCTTATTGTAGGCGAAGCTCCTGGCAAAAATGAAGACTTGCAAGGAAAGCCTTTTGTGGGTGCTGCAGGCAAGTTTTTGGATGAACTTCTTGAAGCGGCGGGCTTGAAGCGTGAAGAGGTGTTTATCGCGAACGTTTTAAAATGTCGTCCACCTTCGAATCGCAATCCTCAGGCAGATGAAATTGAAGCATGCGCACCGTTTTTGCGTGAACAAACACAGTCTATTGATCCTTGGATTATTGTAACGATGGGCAATTTCGCTACCCAATTCATATTGCGCACGGGAACAGGTATTACCCACTTGCGTGGAACTATTCAGCAGACAGGGCGCTTTATTGTGCTCCCAGTGTTTCATCCCGCAGCGGCAATATATGACCGTTCAAAGCGAGATGTGCTCCTTGAGGATTTCAGGCAGGTTGGCGAGCTTGTGCGTGCTAGAATGGCCCAGGAACAAGATAAGAGTGCCTCGCAGTAATAGCGCAGTGCACTAAGATAAGGATTGGAGTTTCCAATGGTAGAAAAATCAGATGTAGCAGCAGTGCTTGAACTTATTCGTCCTTCTCTTCAGGCTGACGGCGGCGACGTTCAGTTGGTAGATGTTGATGAAGAAGGGGTAGTAACGGTAGAACTTCAGGGTGCTTGCAAAGGATGCCCTATGTCTCAGATGACGCTTGCTCATGGTGTTGAGCGTGTATTGAAAGACCGCGTTCCTGGCGTTACTCGCGTAGTTCCTGCTCAGTAAAAACCGAGTGTATTATTTCGAGAAGCTACCGTGCCTATTGGGGTGCGGTAGCTTCCTTTTATCGAAGGATTCTTTCGTCAGAAATTGATCTTATACCTGCGAGCATTATTCTTGAGCAAAAGAAGATAGATGCTGCAAAGCGAAGAAATAGTAAGGATCTGGTTTTATGGCACATTGTTGGGAGATTCGTGGATGCGATGAAGAAATGCAGTCGCGTTGTCCTCATGCATTGGCGAATGATAATTGTCCGCCAGATTGCCACTATGCCGCATGCGATAGACCAACTCATACAGTTACATCAAATTTCGATTTGCTTTTCCGAACCGATATTGATCGTAGTGCAAATAAAAAAGACGTGTGCGCTTTTTGCGAGTTCTTTTTATCGAATGCTCCCACGGTAGAATAGGTGTCTAGTGGCGAATAATTTGTAAATGCAATTTGCGTTTACGTTAAAGCTGTGCAAGTTACTGCACAGCTTTTTTGTAGTTTGCTACAGTAAAACGATCGCAATACAGAGCAATTGCAGAGTGCCATAGTCGTAAGAGATAGAGACGTTTTCTTGGAAGGAATTCTATGCTCAACGAACTTTATCAAAGTTTAGACCCCATAGCGTTTACCCTAGGTCCTTTTACCGCACGTTGGTATGGTCTTGCCTATGTGGCTGGCTTTCTTTGCGCTATAGCTATTATGTATGTGGTGGGTAAACGCTGGAAAACTCGCTTCGATTTCGATTCGCTCTGCATTGTTTTGTTGTGTGCCATGATTGGCGTTATTGTCGGCGGCAGGCTAGGGTATGTCCTGTTCTATAACTTCGAAATGTATGCCGCCGATCCTCTTTCAATCTTAGATTTCTCTCGTGGAGGAATGAGCTTCCATGGAGGCTTCGTCGGTGCTCTTATTGCGGGCATCGTTGCATCGCGCATTATAAAAATGCCGTTTTTGTCGCTAGTGGATCTTGCCATGATTGGCGTTCCTCTAGGGTTGCTTTTTGGTCGTTGCGCAAACTTTATTAATGGTGAATTATGGGGTGCCCCTACGGATTTACCTTGGGGTGTTGTATTTGGCGGAGCCGCAGGATCGGAGCCGCGTCATCCAAGCCAGCTCTATGAAGCGTTCTTTGAAGGTATCGTTCTTTTTGTAGTTTTGTTCGTGCTTTCTCGAAAACAACCACCGCTCCCGCAGGGAACCTATTCGGGCGTATTTATGTTGGGGTATGGAATTTGCCGCTTTATGGTGGAATTCATCCGAGAGCCTGATGTGCAGCTTGGCTATTTGTGGGGCGGCTGGCTTACTATGGGTCAGGTTTTATCGCTGCCTTTGATTTTGGCAGGTATTGCTTTGCTGATATATGCCCGGAAAACCAAGAAGCCTCAAGATGGCCCTCACTACAACGAGGCGAACTAAAGCGACCTCGTTTGACTACGAAACCTTGTGTGGCTGCGAAACCCCGTTTTGCTTTGAAAGCTGCACCGACGGTTTAGCTAAGCTACTTTTCGGAAGATATTGCCAAATCGGTACCATGATAAACAACACCGTAACAATGTGGTTTGTTTACGCAGTTGAACATCGAGTGAGCCTTACAATAAGAAGCGATCGCAGGTATTAAACAGGATGCCTAGACAGAGAGTATAGGCAGAAAAGCGCGATAAGCAGAGGGTGCGATCAAATAAAGATCGCAGACAAGTAGCAAATTTCGGAAGGGAATTCTCATGGGAAAACTCCAATTTTTTAAATGTATGCACTGCGGTAACGTGGCAGTAAAGCTGTTTGATAAAGGCGTGCCATTGATGTGTTGTGGTGAAAAAATGCAGCTATTGGAAGCTGGTGTTACTGATGCAGCTCAGGAAAAGCATGTTCCTGTGGTAACCCAGGGTGATGTTATTCATGTTGAAGTTGGCAGCGTTGCTCATCCAATGGAAGAAGAGCACTTCATTACCATGATTGTTCTTGAAACCGCTCGTGGTTTTCAAGTAGCACATCTTAACCCAGGCGAAGCTCCTGCGGCTGACTTCGTGGTTGCCCCTGGTGATAAGGCTGTTGCGGTATACGAATACTGTAATCTTCACGGTTTGTGGAAAACCGAACTGTAAGGATGTATTCAATAAACAATATTTGAGCGGATAAGTCTTTGCTTTTATAACTGACCAAAAATCTTTTCTTACAACACACGAAGGGAAGCGAAAGCTTCCCTTCGTTGGTATTATGTAGAGCATGGCTAAGAAACGAAACAAATCAGCTAAAAGAAACCTTACTTCAGAACCCGTGATCGTTCCTTCAGGTACCTACGATATTGCTATTGTCGGCGGTGGAGCATCGGGTCTTGCCTGCGCAATTGCCTGTATACAACAAGTGCGACTGGCACAAAATGTACCCGACACCCCCATGTTTCCCCGTATTGTTATTTTGGAATCAGGAAAACGCATTGGGGCTTCTATTATGCGCAGCGGCAACGGTCGTTGTAATTTTTCAAATGCGCACTTGGATGTTTCTCGTTATCATCATGCTGATTTTGTTCGGGAAGCTTTTTTGGCGCTTGAATCTAATTCTGCTCTACCTTCGGTTCTTGAATGGTTTGAGCAATTGGGCTTGGTTTGGAAAGAAATGCCAGGATCTGATGGCCTTTTATATCCTTTCTCGAACAAGGCAAATTCCGTCCTAGAAGTACTGCGCTATGCGCTCGATAGAGACGGCACTTTCCTGCGAACTTCTTCGGTGGTGTATGCCATACACAAAGCTGATGATTTTCATGATGGTTCGGCTGAAACCTTAGCGCCATTTGCTCTTCTTGGAGAAACGACTCTTTCGGACGAAGAGACGGCTCCTTTTGAAATAAATGCCAATCAAGTAGTAGTTGCATCAGGTGGCGCCACTTCCCACACTCTGCTGTCCAATTTCGAGGTGCACTATAGTGAACCAACGCCGTTGCTGGGTCCTTTGAAGGCAAAGCCGCTTATATCAGAGATTTCACTTTCTGCATTGGATGGAATTCGCATGCAGGTATGTCTGCGTATTCCTGAGCGATCTTTTGAAGAAAAGGGCGAAATTCTTTTTAGGGATTATGGTTTGTCAGGCATTGTGGTGTTTAATGCGTCACGATATGTCCAGCCTAGAGACACGATAGTTTTAGACTTGGTTCCTGAATATAGTACAGATGCGTTATCCGCATTATTTATGCGTCGTTTGAATATATTAGGAGCACGAAAGCCGCTCGATTTTCTTACGGGTTTTGTGTTGCCTTCTCTTGCTTTGGCGTTATTGCAAAACGCAGACATTGCTCAGGCGACTCAAATCACAGAAGAAGATATTCCTGCCTTAGTAAAGGCATGTAAGGAATTATCTTTTGAGGTCGACGGAATCGCTGATGCAAGAACTTGCCAGGTAAGACGTGGCGGTATTCATCCATCTGCTAGTGACGCGGCCACCATGCAGCTCGTAAACTATCCTGGGCTATTCGTTTTAGGTGAAGCGCTTGATGTTGATGGCCCTTGTGGTGGCTATAACTTGCATTGGGCTTGGACGACGGGCTTGCTTGCGGGTAATGCGTTGGCTGCCAATTTCTTACATTCATCTTATAAACAAAAGTAAGGAAACAATAGTGATTGAAGTTTCTGGCATACCTGTTTCTCTTGATGCGATGTTTCCTGGTAAAGAAGCTCTTCAAAAAAAGGAACTTGCGCGTACTTTGGGGGTAGCTCAAGATAAGGTACGCTCCTATACGCTTTTAAGGCGAAGTGTTGATGCGCGAAAAAAATCGAAGGTTCATTTCACTACTACTTTTGCTTGCGAGCTTTCAGACAACCTTGAGCAGCGCCTTTTAAATAAAGCACCAAAAGGCCTTCAGATAAGACAAGCTAAACCCTATGTGCCTCTTGAATATCCTCTGTGCCATCAGCCGAAGGCAAAAGTGTTGGTAGTAGGATTGGGACCTGCGGGCTTGTTCGCGGCGCTGTATTTAGCTCGATGTGGTATTCGTCCTTTGGTTGTAGAACGTGGTTTTGATGTTGAGACTCGCGCGCAAGATGTTGCACGCTTTGAAAAAACAGGGGTACTTAACCCTCATTCAAATATTCAATTCGGCGAAGGGGGAGCAGGCACTTTTTCTGATGGTAAATTGACCACCAACATAAAAAGTCCTTACGCAAAACATGTATTGCATTGGTTTGTGGACGCGGGTGCTCCTGAAAGTGTCCTGGTTGAATCTCATCCGCACTTAGGAAGCGATAAGCTTCCAGCTTTGGTGGCAGCAATGCGAAATGAAATTATCGCTCGTGGTGGTGAAGTTCGCTTTGGCACCCGTCTGATTGATTGGTGCTTTACGGAGGAGCCGAATAGTCCAACGGCAAAGCATGCGGAAAATCTAATGCAGCATAACGCTCGTGTTACTTCGGTAACACTCGAAGACGTTAAAACAGGCAATACATATGAGCAAAACGTGAGCCATGTAATTTTAGCCTGTGGTCATTCCGCGCGCGATGTGTTTGAACTCTGTAAAAAGTCAAACTTCGTTATGGAGCAAAAACCATTTTCGGTAGGCGTTCGAATAGAGCATCCGCAGCAGGTTATTAATGAAGCGCAATGGGGCAGTGCGGCAAAGCATCCTGCGCTGGGCGCGGCGGAATATAAGCTTGCAGTGCATCTTCCAAGTGGTAGAAGCGCCTATACCTTTTGTATGTGTCCTGGCGGTAGCGTTGTGGCTGCTGCGAGCGAAGAAGGTGGGGTGGTAACTAATGGCATGAGTAGCTATGCGCGATCAGAAGTAAATGCCAATGCTGCCTTGTTGGTGAATGTTGACCCTGACGATTTTGGCAGCGATGATGTGCTTGCAGGTGTTCAGTTGCAGCGCCGTATTGAGCAGGCTGCTTTTTCTATGGCAGAAAAATATGGGGCGGAACCCTATCAAGCTCCTTGTCAGCGTGTGGGAGATTTCTTATCCCAAAACGCGAGCGAGAGCGCTTTATTAAAAGGGCAGTCCTGGACGGTTTCGCCAACCTACGGGCGCGGTACATTTGACGCACCGCTTTCTGAATGTTTGCCAGATTTCGTGGTGAAAACAATAGCGGAGGCTCTGCCTTTGATGGGCAAAAAGCTTGCGCACTTCGATGATCCCAATGCGCTTATGACTGCACCTGAAACACGGTCTTCTTCGCCAGTGAGAATTAAGCGTGGTAAAAACTTACAGGCATATTGGCCTGAAGAATCTATGGGGCAAACGGAGCTTGCGGAACAGGGTGCTGCTCATGACAAGGCAGCCAATTGCCAGGAATCCAACAGCGAAGAATGTGGCAGTGGGATATATCCTTGCGGCGAAGGTCCTGGATTTGCGGGCGGTATTATGTCTGCTGCCTGTGATGGGCTGCGGGTAGCTTGTTCGATCGTGAAATCACTTTGTTCGTGACTAGTTAGTGCAATTTTATTGCGGGGTAGTGCAGTGCCTCTTGCTAGGCGCTATGATGGTATACCCAAAACAACAACAAGAAGTGATACCCATGATTCAAACGCAGCCTACTTCTCAATTTACTTTCAATGACGCACTGCGTGCTCTGCAACGCGGTGAAGCTATTGTTTTTCCCACGGATACTCTTTTTGGCCTGGGTGTTTCGGTACAACATGCCGCATCGCCTGAGGTTTTGTATCAAATCAAACATCGCGAAAAGCGCAAGCCCATTGCCTGGTTGGTAGAAAACATCGATGCACTTGATACCTATGGAAGCGATATTCCTTCGTACGCCTATACGCTTGCTCGTGCTTTTTGGCCGGGCGCGCTGACTATTATTGTGCGCGCTAATAGCGCAGTTCCGAAAGCGTTCCAATCACAAGAGGGCACTATAGGTATACGTATGCCGAACAGTAAGGCTGCCCTTGATTTAATTTCTGCACTTGGATGCCCTATTGCTACCACCTCTGCCAATGTTTCTGGTGGAGAAAACGTCTTGTCGTTTGCCGATTTGGATCCGCATGTGCTCTCTCAAGTTTCTGCTGCGATAAATGACAATGAAGAAAAAAGCGGTATAGCGTCGACTATTATTGATTGTACGTCAAAAAAATATCCAACTATTTTGCGTGAAGGTGCAATTACGCCAGCCGATATCCGTGCATTGATGTAGGAGGGTGTGGTTATGAGATCTTCCTATGGTATAGTACGCCGTGAAACTTCCACCTTGTCTTCAGATGGGTATTCTTGGTTGCGTGTATTGGTGTGGTTTCCTGATTCTACCTATACGCGTCGAGGCGTGGTGCAGCTTGTGCATGGTATGTCGGAGCATATTGGCAGATACGACCAGTTTGCACGATTTTTAGCCAGCTTCGGATATGTAGTAATTGGTCATGATCATATTGGTCATGGTAAAAGCGTTTCCTCTTCGCGTGAGTTAGGCTGTATGTCTCTCGAAGATGGTAAAGAAGTACTAATTCAAGACGTGTTGCATGTTCGAAAAGTGGTGCTAACTGACGGTGAAACAGGAATAAAACGCGCAGACGCAAATCTTCCTTATTTCTTGTTCGGTCATTCTATGGGCAGCTATATCGTTCGCGTTATAGCTGCTAGAAAATTTGATGATCTTTCAACGTTAGCGGGTGTAGTGTTGTGCGGAACGGGAAATCAGCCGCATTTGTTAGCGGTTGCAGGAAATCTTATCTGTCGAGCAATTGGCGCCATTAAGGGTCAAGATCATCGTTCAGCTTTGTTGTATTCGCTTGTTTCAGGGTCATTTGCTTCTGCGATAGATAATCCCCGTACCGAATTTGATTGGCTTAGCACTGACCCTCGAGTAGTTGATGCTTACTGTAGTGATCCTCTGTCGGGTACACGATTTAGTGCAGGTGCTTATGCCGCATTGACTGGTATGGTTGCAGAGGCGGTTTCAAAAACAAGTGCCGCTTCAGTTCCGTGTGATTTACCTATGCTCTTTATTTCGGGAGAAGAAGATCCTGTGGGGTCTATGGGTAAAGGCGTACATAAGGCCGTGAGTATGTATCAACGCCAGGGGGTAAAAGATATCAAGGAAATCCTGTACCCAGACATGCGTCACGAAATACTTAACGAGCCTGACAAAATGAGAGTTTTTTCTGATGTTGAATCATGGCTAACTCAGCATGCTATTTTGCACTCAATTCAGCAAGAAAAAACTCAGCAGGATACAGAGGGGCAGAAGAAATCAGCGAGCATGACTGAGCAGGAATAATTGCGCAGTCAAACACGACTGAGTGGATAAACTGCATAGGCAAATACGATCGAGCATGAATAATTGCATAACAAAAGAAATCCCCTTACTTTCAGAAAATCAATAAAGGTACCCACCATGTTCGGCTTGTTCCTGCGCTATACTTTAAAAATGTAATGAATGCGTAGTTTTTATGTCTTTCCTATAAACATATGCGCTATTTCACCACAGATTAAGCACAGGCAGGAGCACGCCATGAAATTGTCCCTCGCATCGGATCACGCTGGGTTTGAACAAAAGCAACAGTTAGTTGATTACCTTGCTCGCAAAGGTTACGACGTAATAGATCGCGGACCTGATAGCGATGATCGTGTTGACTACCCTGATTTTGCCGTAGCTGTTGCCAAGGATGTTCAGTCGGGTTTGGCAGATCGAGGCATTTTAGTGTGCGGAACTGGTATTGGTATGGCCCTGGCAGCAGATAAGATGAAGGGCATTCGTGCTGCAAATATCGTGCGTGAAGATTTCGCTGTTTTATGTCGTGAACACAATAATGCCAATGTACTAACACTTTCTGGTCGCTTCGTTTCCATTGAAGAAAACGAACGTATTGTGGATGCATTCTTAACCACAGAATTTGCAGGCGGTCGTCATGCAGATCGCGTTGCAAAGATTGACGCGTTGGATTAATTAACTCCCATCATCTAGTGGGGTTGCCTCTCGCTCCTGTAAAGAAGTTTCCAAAATGGGCCTTGGAGGAAAACTTTCTTAAATGGGGTGGGCGCGAATATATAAAGAGGGGATAAAGGGAGGAAAGCAATGGGAATCTTAAAAACAAAGAAGTTATGGATTGCTCTTATTGCCCTGGTTGCTGCATTAGCAATGAGTTTTACGCTCGTGGGTTGTGGTGGCGAATCAGACGAGGAGCTTATCACGAAAGCAATTGATGAGGAAATGAGCATCATTGTCGAGCCCGATGATGAAACTATTCAGATGTTGGCTGACGAAGCAACTTCTGGTGCGGGTAGCACCTTTGAAACCATGGGCATTGATAGCGCCGAATTGGTAAAGTCGTGGATTGATGGTTTTGGCTATACCATTGGTGAAATTACGGTAGATGGTGATAAGGCTACTGCCGAGATGAATATTACGAGCAAGCAGCTAGGTCCCATCATGATGGACTGGCAGGCAAGCTTCCAGGAAGATGCAATTTCTCAAGGATTTACTTCCATGGATGAAATTTATGCCTACGCAGGTCAGACTATTATGGAAGAAATCAATGGAGCAAGCCCTATTGAAACAGCGGTAACAGTTGAGCTTACTAAGGATGGAAACAACTGGGTATTTGATCAAAGCTCTGCAAACCAAACCGCTTTGATGGATGCCATGATTGGTGATTATTCGTTCTAGAATAACCATTTAAGTAAAAACAATGTATCAGTAGGACGGGTTTAGTGCCCGTCCTACTTTGTTTTTGTTCTGATGTGCTAAGGTGTGACGAACGAAAAAGAAATCTTGTTTTTGAAAGGGGCACAAAATTATGTTCCTAGACCAACTTGCCGCTGAAGATCCTCAAGTAGCCGACGCAATTGATCAGGAGTTGTCACGTCAGCGTTCCTCTATTGAATTGATTGCTTCAGAGAACTTTGCTTCACCAGCGGTAATGCAGGCAATGGGTTCTGTGCTTACTAATAAATATGCTGAAGGTTATCCTGGAAAGCGTTATTACGGTGGCTGCGAAAAGGTAGACATCGTAGAAGATCTTGCTCGTGATCGCGCTAAGAAATTGTTTAACTGCAATTTTGCTAATGTTCAGCCTCATAGTGGTGCAAATGCAAACTTGGCAGCGTATCAGGCGCTAGTGAACTTAGGCGATACGGTTTTGGGCTTGTCTCTGGATCACGGTGGACACCTAACGCATGGGTCTCCTGTTAACTTTTCTGGCAAGGATTACCACATCGTTGCTTATGGCGTTAATCCAGAAACTGAGCTTATCGACTACGACGAAATGGAGCGTATCGCTAAGGAATGCAAGCCAAAGCTCATCGTTGGTGGCGCTTCTGCTTATCCTCGTGTTATCGATTTTAAGCGTATGCGCGAAATTGCCGATGAGGTGGGCGCATACTTGATGATTGACATGGCTCACATTGCGGGTCTTGTTGCAACAGGTGCACATCCAAGTCCTGTTCCTTATGCTGATGTGGTTACTTCTACTAGCCACAAGACTCTGCGCGGTCCTCGCGGTGGCTTTATTCTTACCAACAATGAAGAGATCGCCAAGAAAATTGACAAGGCAGTATTCCCTGGCTCCCAGGGTGGTCCTTTGATGCATATTATTGCTGCAAAGGCAGTCGCTTTTGGTGAAGCATTGAAGCCTGAATTTAAGACCTATATCGATCATGTCGTAGAGAATTCTTCTGCTATGGGCGAAGGCATGGTTGATGGTGGACTTCGTCTGGTATCTGGTGGTACCGATAATCATTTGTGCTTGGTAGACCTTACGCCAGCAGATATTACCGGTAAGGATGCCGAAAAGGTTCTCGAAAGTGTTGGTTTGACGGTAAATAAGAACACTATTCCTAACGAAACTCGCTCCCCATTTGTAACCAGCGGTATTCGTGTTGGTTCCGCTGCTGCTACTACGCGTGGCTTTGATAAGGATGAATTCACCCGTATTGGTCAGCTTATTGCTGCAAGCGTTTACAGCGCTAATGATGAGGCGCGCCTCAATGAAATTGCTGGCGAAGTTAAAGAGCTTCTCGACAAGCATCCGCTGTATCCAAACTTTTAATTAGCAATATCGTGAAGCACCCTCTTGTATGAGGGTGCTTTCGTTTTATAAAGGGATTAATTATAAAGAGGCATGTGCTAACCTAACGGCAATGGCGCTAGCCTAATGCCTATAAGCGCTAACTCATATGTTTATCGAGAGGAAAAACCGTGCAAAATCATACTTTCGGGGATCGTTTGACGGTATTGGATCATCCTTTAATTGCTCATAAGCTTTCGGTATTGCGCAACGAAACAACACCGAGTTCGGTATTTCGCCAAACAGTACATGAAATAACGTTGCTTGAATGCTATGAAGCCACTAAGCATCTTGCAACAAAAGAAGTAGAGGTAAAAACTCCAATTACAACCTGCACCTGCAAAAGTATTGCAAAACAAGAGCCAGTTATTGTGCCGATTCTTCGTGCTGGCTTGGCAATGCTTGATGCAATGTTAGAAGTAATTCCTTCTTCTCCTGTGGCTCACTTGGGGATGTATCGCGACGAAACTACTCACAGACCTATCGAATACTACGCAAAAATGCCTGGCTATATTAATGAGCGTCAGGTTTTGCTGGTAGATCCTATGCTAGCTACGGGCGGTTCGCTATGTGCGGCATTGCATGCACTGCGTTCTCGTGGTGTAAAGGATATTGTTGCTATGGTAATTGTGGCAGCGCCAGAAGGAGTAAAGGCGGTTTTGGACGCTGATCCTGATGTCCGCCTGTTTACCTGTGCGCTAGATGAAGGATTGAATGAAAATGCCTACATTGTGCCTGGCTTAGGCGATGCGGGTGATCGAATTTTCCAAACTACGGGAACTCCTGTTACCAGCGAAGGCCCCAAAGCCTAAGCGGTAAAAGTAGGAGCAGAGAAAATCAACAGAGCAAGTAAGCCTAGCGTTGAGGAGGCTTTGCAAAATGGAACAGCAAGAAGAAAAACATGAGCGTCCATCATGGGACGAATACTTTATGAAGCTTGCTAATGAAGTTGCTACGCGCACTACCTGTATGCGTCGTGCGGTTGGGGCTCTTATCGTAAAAGAGCGTCGTATTTTAGCTACAGGATACAACGGTGTGCCAACTGGTTTGCGTCATTGTGATGTAACGGGTTGCTTGCGCCAACAGTTAGGTGTTCCGTCGGGGCAGCGCCACGAAATTTGTCGCGGCCTTCATGCGGAGCAAAATGCGCTGCTTCAGGCAGCACGCTATGGCATCAATATTGAAGGGGCTTCTATCTATATAACAACGCAGCCCTGTGTGGTGTGCGCCAAGATGCTCATCAATGCGGGAATTAGTGAAATCATTTATCAAAATCCCTATCCTGATGAACTTGCGATGGAACTTTTGAATGAATCGGGAATCAAGATGCGCGTCTTTGATGGTCAAAACCAGTAGTTTTGTTGGTCTTGCTTTGGGAGTGTTTAAGGAAATTAAACGACTGCCGAGGAAATGAGGCACCAAAGAGTGTGCCATTCACGGACAAAATGAAATTATTAACCATCAATTTTAAAACTAAGTGTTTCTTAGAACATGTTCGTAGGGTAGAGTGTTCTTTGCATGTGGTGGCTTCTTGTGATTTTGGTCACAAAAAGTAGTGATCATGTAAGATACTGTGCAATTTGCGATGGTTTTGTTGCCATTCGCCCACGTATAATGCACTTTATCGAAAACGATAAAACAAACCTGCATGAGGCACGTATGCTTCATGTGGTTTAAGGGTTATTCCGACTCAAGAGGGTCAGAAAGCCCGCTACCGAAGGAAAGGAAAGCATGCTTGCAGCTGTGGCAGCAGGAATTGTGGCAGGAATAATTGGATTCCTCCCTCTTTTTGTGTCTCTGCGCCTTGCAAGGCGTTCGGACAGTCTGGCACCTATGAGCATGGGGCTCTACGGACTGGCGGGCACGTTTGTGTCCCTCATCATCGTAATAGTCGCCATGATTATCTGTGCTCAAGTTGCACGAGCTTCGATTCTTCCATTTGGTATAGCCGAGATTGCGGCACTTATTGTGTCGACATCTCTTTATGTCGTTTATAAAAACGTCCTTGCTAAACGCAAGAAATAAGGCAACGGAAAGGTAAGGAATCAAGATGGGTGAAGCACTTTCACAGTTCGTCGAGGAGGCACAGCATCTTTCGTCCTCGTTTGATTCGGCGACGGTCTTTTCCATTGCGGGATGGGATGTATCTCAGTACGTACTGTATATGTTCATCGCGCTTGTTTTGGTTCTGCTAATTGTTCTTATTAGCGGTCGCAAACTGGAATTGATCCCCCACAAGAAGTTCACGGCTACGGTTGAATATGGTTACAACTTCATCCGTGAAAGCGTTGGCGCTGATGTTATTGGTGAAGGGTTCAAGAAGCATATTCCCTTCTTGGCAACACTCTTCTTCATGATTCTTATTGCTAATGTTATTGGTTTGATCCCAGGCGCAAAGGCTGCCATGGGCACCATTTCTATTACTTGGGCATTAGCACTTATTTCATTTATTTACTTTAATTTCTATGGTCTTAAGGAACTGGGCGTCTTCCGCTACATGAAAAGCTTTGCACCTTCTGGTGTTCCAGGTCCTATGATTCCTGTTATTTGGTTCCTTGAATTCGTTTCTATGGTCATCCGTGTTCTTACGCTTGCAGTTCGACTTTACGGCAACATGCTGGCGGGTCATATGGTTTTGGCCGTATTCTCTTTGGCGACCACCATCTTCTTGCAGTTCGCGGTATTCAACATGGACTTCGTAACCGCGCTTCCTGCAGTGGCATGGTTCTTCTTGTTGTTCTTTATGTATGCTCTCGAAACTCTGGTTGCTTTCTTGCAGGCATACGTATTCACCATTCTGTCCTCTTCCTACATCGGTATGGCTATCCACCCTCACTGATCAAAAGAGTTCAGATTTTGGCAGCGCGTCTGTCTGTGGGCGGACGCTGGCAGCAAGCTAACAGAAAAGGTTTGTCTGCCGCATAACTTTGGTACTACAGCTGGTACACAAAACTAACAGCTGAAAGGTAATAAGGATGAGGGATAGGCCCTCGTCCCAATAAAGGAGGTAATCGTGGAACTTACACTCGCTATCGCTGCGCTTAAGGTCGTTGGCTATGGCCTCGCAGCAATCGGCCCTGGCATTGGTATCGGTATCGCTACCTATGGTCTCTGCGTATCCGCTGCACGCCAGCCAGAAATGAAGGGTCAGCTCATGGGCTACTTCTTCATCGGTGCTGCAATGTCTGAGGCATTGGCACTGCTCGGCTTGGTTCTTTTCTTCATCGGCTAGTAAATCCAACGATAGTTGACGAAATTCCGATTAGAAGAGAAGGAGGCAAGCGAATTGAACGCAACTGTAAGCAAATATGTACGTAACTGCACAAGCGGTGTTCTCGCTTTTGCTGCTGCGTCCGCAGTTTGCCCAATGTCCGCATTCGCCGCAGAAAGTGGAGCTGGAATTGAAGCAATTCTTCCTCAGATGGAAGAGTTCATTCCAATGCTCGTCGCCTTCATTATCTTATGGGTTGTTCTTGCTAAGTTCGGCTGGCCTTTATTTGAGGGCATGCTCGAAAAGCGCGAGAACACGATCAAAACTAACCTGGAAAAAGCTGAAGAAGCACGCCAGGAAAGTGAACGTCTGTTGGCTGAGTATCAAGAGCAGCTCGAAGGCGCTAAGTCTTTGGCTCAGAACATGCTCAACAATGCACAGAAGTCTGGTGAGGCTCTTGAAAAAGAAATCGCCGACCGTGCTCGTGCAGAAGCAGATGCAATGATCGAGAAGGCAAAGGTTGCTATTGAAGCTGAAAAGCGTGCAGCTGTAAAGGAACTTCAGGATTCCATGGCTGATACGTCTATCGCTGTAGCATCCCGCTTAATCGGTGAAGATTTCAGCGACGAAGAGCATCGCAAGCTCATCGAACGCTATGTAAAAGAGGCAGGTAGCTTAAATGCCTAATCGTCATGTCATCAATGAAACGATTGCAGCTTATGCTAACGCTGCTATCGATGGCGCTAATGCCGCTGGCGGTAAGGAAGCGGTCGTTGAGATCCGCAACCAGATGCTGGAGATCCTTGGTTTCATGGCTTCAAACATTGACCTGCGCCTTGCATGCGATGATGAGGGCTATACCCCAGAAGAGCGTGAAGGTATCGTAAAGGCAGTATTTGGCTCATACAACGATATTTTGGTTTCGTTGCTTTGTGTTATGGCTGCTCGTCGTGACATGGATAAGCTTCGTGGCGTTTATCACAAGTATGAAGAGCTTATTGAATCCAAGTTGAACTTCAACGTTGTTGACGTAACGACGGTTGTAGAGCTTGATGACAACTTGCGAACTGTAATTACTGAAAAGGCCGAATCCGACTTGGGTAGGGAATGCGTGCTGGTTGAGCACATTGACCCCTCCATTCAGGGCGGCATCATTATGAGCACGGGTGGTCGCTATGTGGACGCAAGCGTTCGCACTAGATTTGATCGTGCCCGCATCGCTCTCAAAGAAAAGACAGATGGAGGTGAATGCTAGTGACTGAAATCACCGCACAGTCTATCGACGAAGCACTGCGCAAGCAGCTTGATGCCCTTAATACCAGCGTTGAATCTCGCGAAGTCGGTTCTGTTGTACAAATTGGCGACGGTATTGCTCGTATCGACGGCCTTAAGGGTGCTATGCAGGGCGAACTCTTGGAGTTCACCGGCGAAGGTGGCAAGATCGTTTATGGTCTGGCTCAAAACCTTGAGGAAGAAGAGGTTGGCGCCGTACTCCTGGGTGACATCACTGCAATCAAAGAAAATGACCAGTGCCGCACCACTGGCCGTATCCTTGAAGTTCCTTCCGGTAAGGGTATGATCGGCCGTGTTGTTAACGCACTCGGCGAACCTATTGACGGCAAGGGCCCAATCGAGGCTGAAGGTTATCGTCCAATCGAATTCAAGGCTCCTGGCGTTCATGAGCGTCAGCCTGTTCATGAGCCAATGCAGACTGGTATTATCCCAATTGACGCAATGGTTCCAATTGGACGTGGTCAGCGCGAACTTATCATTGGCGACCGCCAGACCGGTAAGACCTCTATTGCAATCGACACCATTCTGAACCAGAAGGGTCAGAACATGATCTGCGTGTACGTTGCAATTGGTCAGAAGGCTTCTACCGTATCTACCGTTGTAGAATCCCTCGAACGTCGCGGCGCTATGGACTACACCATTGTTGTTGCAGCTACCGCATCTGATCCTGCTCCAATGCAGTATCTTGCTCCTATGGCTGGTGCAGCTATCGGTGAATACTTCATGTACACCGGCGAAGACGGAAAGCCTGCAGGCGCAGACAATCCTGGTCGCCACGTACTCTGCATCTATGACGACTTGTCCAAGCAGGCAGTTGCTTATCGACAGATGTCATTGACCCTTCGTCGCCCACCCGGACGCGAAGCATATCCTGGCGATATTTTCTATCTGCATTCACGCCTTCTGGAACGTGCAGTTAAGCTTTCCGATGAAAACGGTGCAGGTTCTTTGACCGCACTTCCTATCATCGAAACTCAGGCTGGCGACGTAGGTGCTTACATTCCTACGAACGTAATTTCTATTACTGACGGCCAGATTTACCTGAAGACCAATCTGTTCTTCCAGGGTCAGCGTCCTGCAGTTGACGTAGGTTTGTCCGTATCCCGCGTAGGTGGCGACGCTCAGGTTAAGTCCATGAAGTCGGTAGCAGGTACTCTGCGTCTTGACTTGGCAGCTTATCGTGAGTTGGAAGCATTTACTCAGTTCGGTTCCGACCTTGATAAGGCAACTCAGCAGCAGCTCACTCGTGGTGCAGCTATGACTGAACTGTTGAAGCAGCCACGTTACACTCCATTGCCAGTAGAAGAGCAGGCAATTGCTATCTATGCTGGTAATCAGGGTTACTTGGATGATATTCCGGTTGAGAGCATCGTACGTTTCCGTGGCGAATTGCTTGACTACTTGCGTATCAACCATGGTGGTACGATTGCTAAGTTGAGGGAAGGCAAGAAGTTTACCGACGAGATCGAAAACGAGCTGAATGCACAGATTGAAGCATTCAAGGCTCAGTTCATCGCGTAAGGTGGTCTGATTATGCCGAACCTTCACGATATCGAAAGACGAATTAAATCCGTCGAATCGACGAAGCAAGTTACGCATACCATGCAGATGGTAGCTGCTGCAAAGATTCGCCACGCTACTGAGCGTTGCGATGCAGCAACTCCATTTGCTAATGCAATGCGCGAGTTGCTCGGCAACATTGGTCGTATGGGCAGCTGCAATGCTGAACTGACCAAAGAACACGACGAAGTAAAAACTACGCTTATCGTAGCTATTGTTTCTGACCGTGGTCTTGCTGGTGGCTTTAACTCAAACATTTTGCGTCGTGCTGAAAAGATCATGAAGGATCGTAAGGCAGAAGGTAAAAACGTTGTCATAATTGCTTGCGGTAAGAAAGCTATTGCGTACTTCAAGTATCGCGAACACGAACCGGTACTTGCATTCCGCGACCTTTCCGCCGATCCGCGTGTTGAAGAAGCTGAAACCATGACTGACTATTGTGTTGAGAATTACCTCAACGGCAATATCGACGAGGTTATCACAATCTACAACCACGCGAAGAACGCAGCTGAGCAGGTTCCTACGATTCATCGTATTTTGCCTGTTGACTTGAAGTCGTTTGTCCCTGAGGGTGAGCGCTTTAAGTTTGGTGGCATCATGGAACCTGACGCAGATTTGGAAGACTTGCCTGGTTCTATTGAATATGAACCTGGTGAAGAAGAAGTTCTGAACCAGTTGCTTCCTGAGTACTTAAGTGGATATTTCTACTATGTACTTATCGAATCGGCTGCCGCAGAGCAGGCTGCTCGTCGTAACGCAATGAAAAACGCGACGGATAATGCCGATGAAATGATTGAAACACTCAATCGAGTTTATAACCGTGTACGTCAAGGTGCCATTACAACCGAAATCAACGAAATCGTTGGTGGCGCCGCAGCTTTGGAGGACTAAATGGCTGAAGAAATTACTACATCTGCGGCCAACCAGGGTGGTGCGATCGGTCATATTGTCCGTATCGTTGGCCCTGTTGTCGACGTTGAGTTTGCTCCGGGCCAGATCCCCGCAATCTACAACGCGTTGACCGTTGAAGCTAATACCCCCGCTGGCGACGTAAAGGTTCTCCTCGAGGTCCAGCTTCACCTTCCCGGTGATTTGGTTCGCGCGGTAGCTATGTCATCTACTGATGGCCTTACCCGTGGTCTTGAGGTAAAGGACACTGGCAATCCTATGATGATGCCTGTAGGTCCTGAGACCCTTGGTCGCATTTGGAACGTTATGGGTGAACCCGTTGACGGCAAGCCAATGCCTGACGTTAAAGAGTTCTATCCAATCCATCGTCCTGCACCTGCTTATGAAGAGCTGGTTACTACTACCGAGATTTATGAAACTGGTATTAAGGTTGTTGACCTTATCCAGCCATTCATCAAGGGTGGTAAGACCGGTCTGTTCGGCGGCGCTGGTGTAGGCAAGACCGTTATTATTCAGGAGCTCATTAACAACTTGGCTCAGGAGCATGGCGGTACGTCTGTATTTACTGGTGTAGGCGAACGTACTCGTGAGGGTACCGACCTGTTCATTGAAATGACTGACGCTGGTGTTATTAACAAGACCTGCTTGGTTTATGGTCAGATGAACGAGCCTCCTGGAGCACGTCTTCGTGTAGGTCTGTGCGGCCTTACCGAAGCTGAATACTTCCGTGATCAGGGCCAGGACGTACTGTTGTTTATCGACAACATCTTCCGTTTCACCCAGGCTGGTTCTGAGGTATCCGCACTGCTCGGCCGTATGCCTTCTGCAGTAGGTTACCAGCCAACTTTGGCAACGGAGATGGGCGACCTTCAGGAACGTATTACCTCTACTAAGACTGGTTCTATTACCTCAGTACAGGCTGTATACGTACCTGCAGACGACTTGACTGACCCGGCACCTGCAACGACCTTTACTCACTTGGATGCTAAGACGGTTCTTAACCGTTCCATCGCTGAGAAGGGTATTTATCCTGCAGTTGACCCACTGGAATCTACTTCTCGTGCACTTGATCCAGAAATTGTTGGCGAAGAGCACTACGAAGTAGCAGTTGGTGTACAGAAGATCCTCCAGACCTATCAGGACCTTCAGGACATCATCGCTATTCTGGGTATGGAAGAACTTTCCGAGGATCAGAAGATCATCGTAAACCGTGCTCGTAAGATCGAGCGCTTCCTTGGTCAGCCTTTCCATGTTGCAAAGCAGTTCACCGGCCAAGACGGTGTATACGTAAAGCTGGAGGACACCATTCGCTCCTTCAAGGAGATCCTCAGCGGTAACTGCGACGAAATTCCTGAGGTTTGCTTCCGTAACAAGGGCACCATCGAGGATGTTTACGCAGCCTACGAGGAGATCAAGAAGCAGGAAGAAGAGTAAATTATGTCCACGATCAAATGTGATGTCGTAGCCAAGAATAAGGTTCTTTTTTCCGGTGAGCTTCATTCGGTAATGGTTCCCGGAAGCGAAGGCGAACTTGGCATCATGGCTAACCATGAGCCCTTTGTTACCGCTCTTCATGATGGCGTTATTTGGGCACGCACTAAGCCCGAAGGCGGCACCACGTTGAGTGCGGCTATTATGGGCGGCTATGTCCAGTGCTTGGGCGAGCGTGTAATTGTTCTGTGCGACAAGACGCGTGAAATCAAGCGCATTAACGAGGATAAGGTTCGCAAGGATATTACTCAGCTCGAAGAGCGTATTGCAAACCTTCGCGAAGATCAGATTATCTCTCGTTCTGTTCTTACTCGAAAGCTTCGCTGGTGCAAAGTGCAACTTGCAGCTAAGGAAAAGGAAAGCCAGTACGTCTAGGTTTCTTCCACGATTCCTCCGGACGAAATTAGGTTTTCGACGGTACCAGCAATTCAAACGACCTCTTCCGTTTTCGGAAGGGGTCGTTTTGTTTTCTTGGAACGCGCTAATGCTAAGCCCGCGTCGAGTCATTGAACGAAATTGGATGATTTGTTCGATTAATTACTCAAGATGTGGCTATTTGACGCATTTATACGTTTTACAAAAATTAACTAGCATATATATCAGTTTCTTTGATAGCATTCCTCAACGTTAAAGCAAAAGGAGGCATTTCTCGAGCCTACTTTGGTAGGGTTCGAAGGAGAATGTTATGTCGATACTGCATTGTGATGTGGTTGCTAAAGACAGAATGCTGTTTTCGGGGGAGCTGTATTCTATTACCGTGCCAGGAGAGCAGGGGTATATGGGTGTGCTCGAAAATCATGCTCCCGCACTTATCGCGCTTAAAGATGGCGTTATTTGGGGTAGGGAAACGTCGGAATCTGGTCCTGTGATTGCGGCTGCGAATATGGGCGGCTATCTACAGGTAATGGGAAGTCGCGTTATTGTCCTGTGTGATAAAACACGTCAAATTCAAGACATTAATCTTGATTTACTAGAGAGCGTAATTCCTGAACTGGAAGCGCGTTTGGAATCACTTAGCCATGAACAATTCATTGCAAATTCAGTGCTCCGTCGTAAACTTCGCTGGCTTAAAGTGCAGTACAACGCAAAGCAAAAAGCGCTACAGGGTAAGCTTCCTTTTGAATACAAAGAGCACGACGAAGAGTAGCTAGCCGAACCGTAATTCAGCTAGCTATGGTTAAGGATTCTGTTGCGGAATCTGTTGGCACGATAGTTCTCAGGTCGCACTTTGCGATAAGCAGTACTTCACAGGTTAACTGGGTGCGCTTTGTGAGTGGGTAATCCTTAGAGGATAGCCTTTTGCGCTGGGCAGCTCTTGGGAGGATGCGTTTTACAAGTTGCGAGCAATCTCAAACGCTTCAGCGGTAGCATTAAGAGCACGACGAGCTTCACAAGCATCTCCTACAACGTATGTTTCGATACCTTGCGCTTTAAGTTCTTCGGATAGAAGATCGTGCTTAGCGTAGCCTAGCGCAAGGACGATCGAATCGAAACCACGCATTGTTTGGGGCGTGGTAGCGTTTTCTTTATCTGCTAGCAAGTATTCAATACCATCGTCAAAGAACTTCGTAACTTTTGCATTGGTAATTTGTTCAACGTGATATTCGGTAAAATCCTTTAGGATTTCTTTGCGATGTTCAGCAATCATATCGGCACCAAGGGTATCTCGATATTCAACGACACTTACCTTATGACCAAGCTCAGCTAAGAAGTCTGCCGTTTCGCAGCCAACCATGCCACCACCAACAACCAAAACATGCAATCCAACAGACGTTTTACCTGCAAGAATATCGCTCGCTAAAAGAAGGTTAGGGTTGTTAATTCCTTCGATAGGTAAAATTAGTGGTTGAGCGCCTGTAGCTACTATAACGGCATCTGCCTGGTTCGATTTCTTCATAAGATTGATGTCTTCGGCTGTTATTTCGGTGTTGAGGTGAATTTTCACGCCCGCTTTTTCGCAGCGAACAATATAAGAGCGAACCATATTAGCAATATCACCCTTGCCTGGAGGATAAGAAGCAAGCAACATATTTCCGCCTAGAGTACTGTTGGCTTCGCAAAGATCCACCTGGTGTCCTCGTTCTGCAGCGGTGTATGCAGCAACAAGACCAGCAGGCCCGCCGCCAATAACTACGATGTGGCGGGGATTTGCGGCAGGGGCAACAGGTTGCGACTCAAAACCAAGGCAAGGATTTACCAGGCAGCGGAGTGGTTTTCCTTGGTACATATTTGCAACGCAACCTTGCAGGCAGGCGATACAAGGAACAATATCTTCGCTGTGTTGTTCAAGGATTTTATTGGGAAGCGTAGGATCCGCTAATGACTGGCGACCAAAAGCAACGAGATCCGCACGTCCTTCTTCTACTAACAACTCCGCATAGTAGGGATCGGTAAAGCGACCGACCGTAATAATGGGAATAGAGATAGCTTTTTTAACTTCAGTTACTAAATCGGCATTAAAGCCACCATGTACCGCGGTGGGAGCCCACATGAATTCATCCTTCAAGTGAACCGCGCGCGACAGGTGGATTCCCTGTACGCCGTATTCTTGTAAGGCGCGAGCAATGGCGGCGGTATCGTGGATATCTAAACCACCAGGCATTTCATCGGAGGCATTTAAGCGCGCAAGTATGGCAATTTTGCCCTCGGTTGCTTTTTGAATTTCTTCGATGATGAGTTTTGGGAAGCGAAGGCGATTTTCGAACGATCCGCCAAATTCATCCACACGTTTATTCGTGCGCGGAGACAGAAAACTGCTGACTAAATAACCATGGGCCATGTGGATTTCAACCGCATCAACACCAGCTTGCATGGCCCGGCGAGCAGCTTGTCCATATCCTTTTGCCAATTCATATACCGCTTCGGTGGAAACTTCTTGAGGAACGTCCCGCCCGAAGGCGGCAGGAATAGGAGATGCTGCCAAAAGGGGAGCGCCTGCGAAGCGAGCATTTCCTTCTGGACCAGCATTCTGTAACTGAACCGACACCTTTGCACCGTATTGGTGGCATGCTTGTGCAATGCGTGAAAGGCTTGGGATGGAAGCATCGCTAAACAGACAAGGCTTGCGCGGGCCGCCTTTAGCCCCCTCATGAACAACGGTTGCTTCTATAGTGATAAGGCCAAAGCCGCCTTGTGCGCGTGCTTGATAATACGCAAGCGATTGATCGGACCAGGTGCCATCAGTATTGGCGAAGTTGTTTCCCATGGGTGGAACGACAAAGCGATTTTTAACCTCCATAGGACCAATACTGAGAGGGGTAAATAGATGCTTGCATTCCATGGAAACTCCTAATGATCAGCGAAGTGGCTTTATCCAATAACGATAAAGTGGTTACTAAGAATAATTATCTTAAGTATTTGGATTCAGGCAATGTCGAATATCAATATTTAATACCTTTAGACAGGGTTTCAAGTTGGAAAAAGTCGTAAACAAATATAGTTGAAAGAAGTTTCAATTGAGAAAACTTGTAAACATAATCTGTTAACAAAACTTCTCATTTAATCCATTATCTGTTCGATAGCGTAATTGGGTATTGCTGCTAAGATGAAAACCCTAAGACTGGTCGACCTATGTATCGAGACATAGTGGTAAAACGACAGAGAGTTGTAAGTAGGAAATTACTAAGAAGACGGAGAGCATATTAAGGGCGTGAGCATATATGGCATTTGTACATCTTCATAATCATACAGAATACTCCCTGCTTGATGGCGCTACTCACATTTATGACATGGTAAAACGTGCAGCTGATTTGGGCATGCCAGCTGTTGCGATTACCGATCACGGCGTAATGAGTGGTGTGCCAGAATTGGCGGATGCTTGTGAAAAGGTAAAGAAGGAAACAGGTATTTGGGTTAAGCCAATTTTTGGTTGTGAGATTTACTTCACCACTGATAGTGAACTGAAGAAGCAAAAGCAGCGTCTGCACCACATGATTCTGCTTGCTAAAAACAATACGGGCTATCACAACTTGCTTAAGCTGGTAAGTGAATCGCATGTTGATAATTTCTACTATCGTCCGCGTACTACCTTTGAAATGCTAGAAAAGTATTCCGAAGGCATTATTGCAACAAGCGCGTGTATCGCAGGTATTATTCCTCGCTGCATTGATGATGGCGATTTTGCCGAAGCGGTTGAATGGGCAAAGCGCTTTGCGGCGCTGTATGAACCAGGCGATTTTTATATCGAACTGCAGGACCAAGGGATTACCACCAATGGCGGTATGACTCAGCTTGAAATGAATCGCAAGCTTACCGAAATTGCAAATCAACTTGGCTTGCAAACTATTGCAACGAACGACTTCCATTATTTAACGCAAGAAGACGCTGTTGCGCAGGATATCATGCTGTGCATTGGCACAAACTCTACCGTTACCCAGGAAAAGCGCTTTAAATTCCCAAATGATCAGTTCTATATGAAAACTGAAGAGGAAATGCGCACTGCGCTTAAGGATTTTCCTGAGGCGTGTGATAACACAGTAGCTTTGGCGGAAAAATGTAACGTAGAGCTCGAACGTGATGCAATTTTGCCTCGTTTCCCCTTACCCGAAGGAGAAACCGAAGAATCCTATTTCCGTAAGCGCGTACAGGAAGGCTTGGTTCGTCGCTATGGCGATCCTGTCCCTGCTGAAGTCCAGGAGCGCGCCGATTACGAAATGAGCGTTATTATCCAACAGGGCTTCCCTGCATACTTCCTTATTGTTCAGGAATATATCGAATGGGCGCGTAGCCAAGGTATTGGTGTAGGACCTGGTCGTGGTTCTGCGGCTGGCGCAATTGTTGCTTACGCCATGGGTATTACCGACTTGGATCCGCTTTCAAACGGTTTGCTCTTCGAACGTTTCTTGTCTCCTGAACGTGTGGAGATGCCCGATATCGACGTTGACTTTGAAGATGAACGTCGTCAGGAAGTAATTGAGCACATTAAAGATGTGTATGGCGAAGACCATGTATCGGGCGTAATTACCTTCGGTAAATTGCAGGCAAAAAATGCCGTGCGTGACGCTGCTCGTGTATTGGACTACCCCTATGCGGTGGGCGATAAGGTTGCCAAGCTTATTGGTAACGAATTGGGTATTACCATTGATGATGCAATGGCGAAAAACCCTGATTTGAAGCAGGCATACGATACCGAAGAAGATGTTCGCCGCGTTATTGATGCTGCGCGATCCATTGAAGGTCATGTACGTGGCGAAGGTGTTCACGCTTGCGCAACGATTATTTGTCGTGACCCTATGAGCGATCATGTGCCAATGAAGCGCGATACCAAGGGTGGCGGCATTATCACCCAATACGATGGTCACTATACGCCTGACTTGGGTCTGTTGAAAATGGACTTCTTGGGTCTGCGTACCTTGGGTGTGCTTTCTCGTGCATGCCGCAATATTAAGAATCGTTTTGGTGTGGAAATTATTCCTGAAGAAATTCCAACAGACGATGAAAAAGCATTCGAGCTAATGCGTAGCGGTAATATGGATGGCCTTTTCCAGGTGGAAAGTGCGCTGTATGTAAGCTTGTTTAGCCGCCTACCACCGCATAGGTTCTCTGACGTTGTGGCTTCTATTGCGCTTAACCGTCCAGGTCCTTTGGAGTCTGGCATGGTTGACGACTATGTATTGGTAGCAAGTGGTAAAACGCCTGTTCATTACTACGACGATCGTCTTCGTCCTATTCTGGAAGAAACCTATGGCACCATGGTCTACCAGGAACAGATCATGCAGATTTCTATGGTTATGAGTGGCTTTTCTGCTGGTAAGGCAGACAAGTTGCGCAAAGCTATGGGTAAAAAGAAAATTGACGTTATGCGCCAGCTTCAGGAAGACTGGAATACTGGTGCTGTAGAAAATGGCTTTAGCTTAGAGATTGCCAAGAAGATTTGGGAAGATGCGGAAAAGTTCGCTAAGTACGCTTTTAATAAATCGCATTCAGCAGCATATGCAATTTTGGTTATGCGTACTGCTTACTTGAAGGCGCATTATCCCAATGACTACATGGCGGCAGTGTTGTCGTCGTATATGGGCAACTCAGATCGCTTGATTAAATATATTGCAAGTTGTAACCGTACGGGCATTCCTGTTTTGTCTCCTGACGTTAATTCTTCGAACCTTGAATTCACGCCTTTAGATGATGGTATTCGCTTTGGTTTGGCGGGTATTCGTGGCGTGGGCGAAAAGGTTGCTCAGGTAATTATTGATGAACGTGAAGCAAATGGTCCGTATACGTCTTTGCATGATTTTGTAAATCGCGTTGACTCATCTGCATACAACCGCAAAACGTTAGAAGCACTTATCAAATCTGGTGGTTTTGACTCTACGGGATATACGCGTAAACAGCTGATGTATTTCGTAGACGAAACACCTCTTCTTGAAAGCGCAACAAAGCGACAGAAAGACAAAGATGCTGGGCAGATGGATATGTTCAGTATGTTTGCTGATGTGGATGATTCGTTTAAGGAAGATATTCCAGAGCCTGATGGTATCGAGTGGGATAGGCGTACTAAGCTTGCCTTCGAAAAAGACATCTTAAAGATGTATGTTTCTGACCATCCGCTTCGTCCTTACGAGAACTATTTGTCTCGTACTATGAAGTACACCTTGGGCGATTTGATGGATCGCGAAGAGGGTATTAAATCCGCTACGTTTGCGGGCATGGTTTCTGAAACCAATATTCGTCGTACGAAGCGCGGTACCTTGATGGCAAGCTTTACCTTGGAAGATACAACGGGTCATATTGAATGTGTTTGCTTTGATTATGAGAAGAATCAAGCAGCTATTCAAGAAGATGCCATTATTACCTGTAAGGGTAAGTTCGAGGTGAACGATCGCGGTAGTCAGCTTTTGGTGTACGAAGCAAAGCCCCTTGAGCTTTCGGAAGCAGATATGAATGTTGCTCCGATGCAGCTGGAATTAACCATTGCTACGCGTGAGTTGAATTCAGTGGCGTCAGACAAGTTAATGCGTATCTTAAAGGCTCATCCAGGCAAAGATCCTGTCATTTTGTATATCAATGAAGAAAACGGTAAACGCATGAGGGCAGAATTGCCGTTGACCATTGACTCAAACAGCGCTCATCTAAAGGCACACTTAGCTGATTTGTTTGGCCGTCCTGTTTGGAAGGCTTCCTAGCATGGTAGTGTTGGCGCTTGAAGTTGCGTACAATGGTGCGCCGTTTTCGGGATTCGCACGTCAGCCAGGTCAGTTGACGGTGCAGGGTAGTATTGAGGAAGCTCTTGCGTTGATATTTCGTCGTCCCGTTGAAACAGTATGCGCAGGTCGTACCGATTCAGGCGTTCATGCCAAAGGCCAGGTTGTGAGCTTTGAAATTGAAAAAGCAGAATACGAGCAGCGCAGCGATTGTAAATTGCTGCGCTCTCTTAATGCTCTTACCCATGAAGATATTTCAGTTCGCGCTATAGAGCGCAAGCCGCAAGATTTTTCTGCGCGCTTTTCCGCCACTATGCGCGAATATCACTATTTTATTTGTACGGATAAAGCAGCTCCTTTACTTATGAAGAACTTCTGCTGGCATATTCCGAAAGAGCTAGACCTTGAAGCTATGCGTCAGGCAGCTGCCTATTTAATTGGCGAACACGATTTCAAGAGCTTTTGCATGGCGGTTTCTGCCGAAGGTAAATCTACGATGCGCAACGTGTTTAGCATTTCGGTTGAGCCTCAGGAACTTTGGGGAGAACAACTTGTTGTTATTACCGTGAAGGGAAATGCATTCTTGCATTCAATGGTGCGTACTATTGTGGGCACGCTTGTCGCGGTAGGACGCGGACAGCGTAAGCCCGAATGGGTTGCTGAGGTGCTTGAAGCGCGCAATCGAAGTGCTGCAGGGGAAAACGCTCCTGCCCAAGGTTTGGTGTTTTGGCGAGTAAGCTACGAAGGCTTGCGTGTACATAATCCGTTGCTCCGTTGAAGTGATACTCTTTCGGATTCGATGTTAAACATTTGTAATAGTTTGCTATAGTATGGCTTTGTTTAACTTGCCTGAGGTATAGGGATTGGTTTCTTTTCTTATGTATTCAGGCGGTGAAGGCGTATACGAAGAAAGAAGAACTAATGACTTCAACAGAACCCGCACAGCAGGCTGGTCGTGCCTCTTGGTCAGGCAAGCTTGCTTTTGTTTTGGCAGCAGCCGCTTCGGCTGTTGGCTTGGGAAGCATGTGGCGCTTCCCTTACTTGGCTGCTAAGTATGGTGGCGGCACCTTCCTTCTTACTTATTTAGTATTTGTTTTTACTATTGGTATTGCACTGTTGCTTTTGGAAACAGCGCTTGGTCGTAAGACGGGCCAGAGCTCCATTGGCGCATTTAAGGCATATGGAAAGAAATATGCTTTTATCGGCATTTTGATGTCCGCCGTTCCTTTCATCATCGTGCCTTACTACTGCGTTATTGGTGGTTGGGTAACCAAGTTTTTAGCGTGTTATGTAACGGGCGATATTGCTTCGTTGACTGACGGTGGTGACTACTTCACGACCTTTATTGCAAACGGTCCTGAAAGCATCGTCTTCATGCTTATCTTCATGTTCCTGACCTACTTTGTTGTTTCTCGCGGTGTTAAGGGCGGTATCGAAAAAGCAAACTTGGTCATGATGCCTGCTTTGATCTTAATGGCAATCGGTGTTGCTATTTATGCTCTTACTTTGCCAGGTGCAATTGATGGTCTTGCATATTACTTCATTCCTGATCCTGCTGGATTTACTCCTGAAATGGTTATTTCCGCTCTGGGTCAGACCTTCTTCACCTTGTCTTTGGCAATGGGCATCATGGTAACCTATGGCTCTTATTTGGATAAAACCTCCAAGCTTACCTCTAGTGTTGCTCAGATTGCAGGCACTACCTTTAGTGTTTCTTTGCTTGCAGGTTTGATGATTATCCCTGCAGCATTTGCGGCTATGGGTTCAGGTGAAGCAGTTGCTCAAAACTCTGGTCCTACGCTGATGTTTGTTGTTTTGCCACAGGTGTTTAGTGGCTTGGGTGACATTGCTCCTGTTATTGGTGCGGTGTTCTTTATCTTGGTATTGTTCGCTGCTTTAACCAGTTCTATTTCGCTAGTTGAAACCTGTACTGCAATTATTCAAGACGCAACGCATTGCCATCGTCGTACCGCGCTTATTGTTACGATTGTATGGACAACATTGATGGGCATTATCGTTAACCTTGGTTTCGGCACTTTGTCGTTTATCGCGCCATTGGGTGAAGGTTCAACCATTCTGGACTTCCTGGACTTCATTTCGAATTCTGTCATGATGCCAGTAGTTGCTCTGCTTACCTGTATCTTTATTGGCTGGATTGTAGGCACGAAGTCCATTGAAGAAGAAGTTAAACTTTCAGCTCCCTTTAAGCTGAACAAAGTATGGGCGTTCATGATTAAGTTCATCGCACCTGTTGTGCTGGTAATCATTCTGGTTGCTTATGTTGCACAGACCATGGGCTTGTTCACGATGTAACAGAGTAAGAGATCAACTAATTACTTTTAGGATGCTTTAGAAAGCAAGTTAGGAAGCCTCGCAAACGAGGCTTCCCTTTTTATGCGGGCTTGTTTGTGCGGAATGCACGCAGGTGCTGAGGGTGGTATTATTAACACCGCATTTTATAAACAAATAAAGGAGAAACACGTGTCTCTTTCAATCGGAATTGTTGGACTTCCTAATGTAGGTAAATCTTCGCTGTTTACTGCGCTTACCAAGAAAAGCGGTTTTGCAGCTAACTATCCCTTTGCAACTATTGAGCCTAATGTAGGCATTGTTCCTGTGCCAGACGATCGCTTAGAGGGTTTGGCGGCAATTGATCATCCTGCAAAAATTGTTCCTGCTACGGTTGAATTTGTAGACATCGCTGGTTTGGTTGCAGGTGCTTCACAGGGTGAAGGCTTAGGCAATAAGTTTTTAGCTAACATTCGTGAAACTGATGCAATTTGTGAAGTAGTGCGCTTCTTTACCGACCCCAATGTAGAGCACGTTTCGCGCAAGGTTGATCCGCAAAGCGACGTGGAAACCATTAAGACCGAATTAGTTCTTGCAGATATGGGCACCATTGAAAAAGCTCTTCCTCGTTTGGAAAAGGAAGCTAAGCGTGATAAGTCCGCAGTTCTGAAGTTTGAAACTGCCAAGAAAGTATTGGACGGTTTAAATGAAGGTCATCGTGCGCTTTCTCTAGATTTGTCTGACGACGAAAAGGATTCCATTAAGGAATTGTGCCTGCTCACTATGAAGCCACTTTTGTATATCGCAAATGTGGATGAAAGCCAGCTGAATGCCGAACTTCCAGAAATTGACGGTCAACAGCCGGTGCCAATCTGCGCTAAGACTGAAGCGGATTTGGCAGAGCTTGAACCAGAAGAAGCTCAGATGTTCTTAGACGAACTTGGTTTGGACGAATCTGGTCTGGCTCGTCTGGTTCGTGAAGCATATAAGCTCCTTGGTTTGCAAAGCTTCTTTACCAGCGGCGAAACCGAAACGCGTGCGTGGACCATTCCTGTAGGCGCTAAAGCTCCTCAGGCTGCAGGCGTTATTCATACCGACTTTGAGCGCGGCTTCATTAAGGCGGAAACCGCATCGTATGAAGACTACGTTGAACTGGGTGGCGAAAAAGGTTGCCGCGATGCAGGTAAGCTGCGCCAAGAGGGTAAGGACTATGTCGTGCAAGACGGAGACGTTATGCACTTTAAATTTAACGTGTAAGCGACCTGTATTAACGGCGCCTGTGCGCAAAGCCTTCTAGGACGAAGCAATACAAGCAGCAAAGCTATGTTGTAAGCGCACAACAACTTTACTTATTCAAGCGAGGCATCCGCCTCGCTTTTTTATGCGGCGAAGTAATTAAAAGCACTCTAAAGACAAAGATTATTGCATGGGTTCTTAACGAGATGCATCTTGTCTGCGTGCTAAACTTTCTTACAGGACTAAACAAGATATCACGCAATAAACCGAACAGTATGCGTGTTTTGCGAGGAGGGGCACTCTATGGAACTTCGCGAAATGGGGAAAACGGGCGTAAAAGTTTCACCTTTGGGCTTTGGCGTTATGCGCTTGCCACTAAAAAATGGCGGCAAAACAGCAAATGACACCACGATTGATAATGTTGATGTAGATACTTCTATTGCAATGATTCGTCATGCAATTGATGAAGGAGTGAACTATTTCGATACCGCCTATAACTATGTGGCAGGATCTTCGGAAGTTATCTTAGGACAGGCTCTTAAAGATGGTTATCGCGAAAAGGTATATGTAGCTTCTAAATCTCCTGCATGGCTGTATAAAGCTCCTGAAGATTTTGATCGCTATTTGAACGAGCAGCTTGAACGTTTGGATATGGACTATATCGATTTCTATCTGTTGCATTCCATGAATGGTGGCAGCTGGAAAAAGTCGGTACGCAACAATGCGGTAGAGTCTATGGTTCGCGCTAAAGCGGAAGGCAAAGTAAAGCACATCGGTTTTTCTTTCCATGATGACCTGGAGCTTTTTGAAGAAATTCTTAACGCTGCCGATTGGGATTTTTGCCAAATTCAGTTGAATTATTATGATCGCGATTACCAGGCAGGCGTTAAGGGCGCAAAGATGGCAGCCGAACGTGGCATGGGTGTTATCGTTATGGAGCCTTTGCGTGGTGGTTTGCTGGTTGATTTGCCAAAGAGCGTGCAAGAAGTCTTTGATAATTCGGTATATGATCGCAGCAATGTTGAATGGTCGTTTGATTGGCTGTGGGATATGCCAGAAATTTCTTGCGTCTTATCAGGCATGACTACTCCGCAGCAGCTTGAAGATAATCTTGGCTATATGAAACGTGCTTCTGTTGGCATGCTTACCGACGATGAACGTGCGGTAATCGATGCGGCAAAGGCGGCGCTTGACGCTAAGGCTGCTATCCCTTGTACGGGCTGTAACTATTGCGTGGATATGTGTCCTAACAAGATTGCCATCCCTTACAATTTCCGCGCTTACAACATGGGTGTTTTGTATGACAACATGGACTTGGCTAAAGAATTTTATGCCGAAGAGGTTACGAGTTATGGCCGTCGTGCAGAGCATTGCACGAGCTGCGGAACATGCGAAGAAATTTGTCCTCAGCACATTAAGATTAGCGAATGGCTCCCAAAGGTTGATGAGCTTTTAAATACCGATAAGTAACTTATTAGTATATTAACTATCAATACGTCAACTATAATTTACAATAGTAGCGAAACTGAAATGCGTTTATATCGTCAGATTGAAGATATAGGCGCATTTCTCTGTTACCGTGACTTTGATAGCTGCGAACAGCACAGTGCTTGTCATGTGCTACAAGCAGGATGGGTGGCTGCAAGCGAAACGGGCAGCTTGTACCCGCAAACAAAGTGGCGGTTAAGTCTCATAAAGCTATTTTCGCAAAGAAGGTATACCATGCATTCCGATGAAATTGAGCGTATTTTAACTGAGGTATCTAAGGGCACTTGTTCAGTCGAAGATGCTCTACTTTCTCTAAAAAAGGAACCTTTTACAGATTTGGGTTATGCCAAAGTTGATCATCATCGTGCCTTGCGCCAAAACGCCGCCGAAGTGGTGTATGGTGCAGGAAAAACGCCCGATCAAATTGCAGGAATTGTTGCTTCGCTTCAAAAAGAAGGCGAAAAGACCGTTCTAATCACTCGACTAAAACCAGAAGCTGCGGCACTTTTACGTACCGAAATGTCACTTACGTATCATGATCTTTCAGGCGTAGGCATCGTGGGTGAAATGCCTGAACCTACAGGAAATGGGAAGATTGTTATTGCGTGTGCTGGTACCAGTGATCTGCCCGTGGCAGAAGAAGCGGCGCTTACTGCTGAAGTTTTGGGTAACGAAGTAGTGCGCTTGTTTGATGTGGGTGTTGCTGGTCTTCATCGCTTGCTTGCTCATATGGATGACATTATGGACGCTCAAGTAATTATTGCTATTGCTGGTATGGAAGGCGCTCTTGCAAGTGTTATTGGCGGCATGGCTTCGTGTCCTGTTATTGCGGTGCCAACAAGTGTTGGCTATGGCGCTTCCTTTAATGGTTTGGCAGCGTTGCTTTCGATGCTTAATTCTTGTGCGAGCGGCGTAAGTGTTGTGAATATTGATAATGGTTTTGGTGCTGCTTTCCAGGCGCATCTTATTAATCATTTGCCTGGCAAAGCATCTTAGGACACCTGCGGCTAAGTATCCGAGATAAAGCAATCAAATTAACAGCGAAACGCCGAGATGAAATTAAATAATTTGACATAAGGGCTTCAGAATAAAGAGGAGAAAACACATGCAATTGCATTTAGATTTGCACGAAAATGCAACTCGCGGACATATTTTAGATACCTTGCTTAAGGCGATGAGTGAAGCAGAGAGAGCCTCATACGACAACATCGTCAATCATACCGTAATTCCTGACAAGCACCATCATTCCATTGTTGAGGTGCGCGAAAGTATTGATGCTCTTGAGGTGCCCGAACAGGTAAAAGAAGATCTTCATGCGGTGTATGAAATATTGGCAGCTGCTGAAGCAAGTGTACATGGGTGCGCCGTGGAAGAAACTCATTTTCATGAAGTGGGTAATGCGAGTGGTATTCGCAATGCGCTTGCCATTTGTGCTGCGTTTTATGTGCTAGCGCCTGAGGCGGTTGTTGCAACACCTCTGCAAACAGGTGAAGGTGAAATCGAGTGTGCTCACGGGCTGCTTTCGCTTCCTGCTCCTGCAACAGCTGCTATTATTGAAGGACTTCCCGTAGCGGAAGATAAACTTCCAGGAGAGCGATGCACTCCTACTTCCGCTGCGATTATCAAGCATTTTGTTACTTCATTTGAGGGATAGTGTGTAGTGAAATTACCTTGGCGTAAGAATAGAAATACTTACGACGATGGCATCGATGATTTTGATGCTTATCAAGGTATGGCTTCTGCCCACGATGAAACGCGTGCTTGGGATTCTCGCAACGATGATTCAGGCGCATCGTATAAAGATGCGTCGCCTGTTCCCCTTGTTACCAGAGACGATTATCGGGTTGCCTATACGGGTGCTGCCGAAAATGAAGCTCCTCAAGATTTGGACTATGGATCGGATTATGATTTGGTATATGCCTCAAATTCTGGTCCGACGCTGCTAGATGGGGTGCAGGCAGAATCCGAAACGTTATTGCTGAACCGCTACATAGTGGCAGGTGAAGCGGGTAGTGGCGCTTTTGCTTCGGTGGTTATTGCGTGGGATACCCGCATACAGCGTCAAGTTGCTATTAAATGTATTCCTTTAGAGGGAACTGAAGGTCTACCCGCGCAAGGTGGCAGCATCCTAGTAGACAATTCCTCGTTTGATATGTCATCAGTGACGGGTCTTGAAGAGGCACGTACTGCAGCTATGCTTTCTGATTCTTCAATCGTGTCGGTATACGATTTCGAAGTTGATAAGGGCATGGCCTACCTTATTCTTGAATACGTTGATGGCCTAACGTTGGCGGATTTGCTGGCACAGTATCCCGATGAAATTAATGCAGATATTGTTGCTTCGGTGTTTAAATCTATTTCGCATGCACTTGAGGTAGCACATAAGCGCCATGTTCTTCATCTAGACATCAAGCCCGAAAACGTTTTGATTGACCATCAGGGCCAGGTAAAAGTGACCGATTTTGGTCTTGCTCGTTTGGCGACTGAAACTGGTTATGGCACTGCCGCGGGCGGCACCATTGGGTATATGCCGCCAGAGCAAATGACTGGTCAAGAGCTTGATGAACGCTGTGATCAATGGGCTCTTGCAAGCTTGACTTACGAAATGATAGCGGGAAAGAATCCTTTCATTGTTGATTCGCTCGCAGAGGCAGAAGACGCTATCTATGACGCAGAACTAGTCATTCCTTCCTTGTGTATGGAAGGTCTTGATGAAGACATAGACGACATTATGTTTTGCGCACTCGATCCTGATCCAGCAGAGCGCTATGACTCTGTTAAAGATTTTGCTGAACAACTGCAGCCCTGTTTAGGTAGCACGCGAAAAGGCCGAAACGCCTTAAAGCGTTTGGTGGGTCAAAGTGATGCGGAAAAGTCGGATTATGCTGATGTAGATTTTGATGACGACACTGAAGCGTTCGAATATGATGCCGCCTACGACTACAAGGATAAAGACTTAGAACCTTGGCATATGTCGGCACGCATGCGTTCTGTTTGTATGCGTTTGTGGTCGGTAGCAGGCGGCGTAGTGCTGGCTTTTTTGAGTATCAATTCGCTTTTAGGGCCAGAATCATGGAGTTCTCAGCCTGTTTCTTGGGGTGCTTTATTGCTCTGCGCGCTTCTTAGCGCACTGTTTCCCCATATGGGTGCTTTGCTTGTGGGGGAAGGATTTGGCGTGGCGCTATGCGCAAGCGGTGATCCTTTGCCGGGCATTTTCTTGATGCTAGCGACGGGTGCCTGGTGGTTTTATTCGGCACGCCAATCTGTTGAGGCAACTAACGTTGGTCTTTCGGGTGCACTTTTTGGTGCTATTGGACTGGCGCCCCTTGTTCCTTTTGTCGCGGGATTTCTCTTGCCTGTGCGTGATGCGCTACTCTCTACGCTCTATGCGATAGCTGTTGCGATTTTGCTTGCTGGTTTAGGGTCGGCATCAATGTTTAGTTGGGATGTGTTTACTTTTGCGCCGATGCCGATCGATTCGAGCTATAACGACGTATTGCTTCGCGTGATGAGCCAGCCTTCTACTTGGATTATGATTCTTGCTTGCGTGCTTGCTGCGCTAATCAGTTCGCTTATGTGTGGCATAGGTAAGCGTGTTTGGTGTGTTTTGGGCATGATCATCGCAGGTGCGCTTTTGATTGCTGGCTTGATTTGCGGCTCTCTTATTGACACCTTAGGAAAAGAGATGCTAACCAATCCTATCTTGCTGGCGCCTGTTATTGGCTCTACCGTGCTGGGTGTCTTTTTGACAAGCGTTGCTCTTCCAGGGCGTACGATTCGGGGTTACGAAGAGTAGCCGCAATTACATGCTGGCGGGTCGCCCAGAAAAATTTAAATCCCTCGAAAGCCTTCTTGCATCATCCGAAGAAAAACTACCTTCAATAAATTGAGGAATGAGTGCGTTCGCTTCGCTTAAGGTGGCGTTGAAGATGTCTTCAAAACTCGTGGTGTGATCTTCCTTTGTGAAAGGATTAGTCCATGTTTGATGCTCGTGATTGCCAAACACGCTTTCGGTAAGGGCGAGCGGGCGATGACAAAACGCTTGAGCAAAGGAATGTCTTCTAAATCTGCGCTCAACTATTCCGTAAAGGCTGCGCTTAAACCCTTGAGGTGAATAGGTTGCAAACTGTACGCGACGATAGTTATGAACGCTTGCAGAAAAGAGATGAGCGGGAGTCAGTTTTTCGTAGGTATCCCAAAATGCGGTGCACATAATATGCGAAATGGCAGCAAGGGATTGTTCATCTGCTTTAAGTATCTCTTTATAGGGCTTAAAGGTCGAAATAGTCTTTCCTGTGTGGGTATAGAGGATCAGCTCATCAAGTTCGCTTTCGATAACCGCATGAACTTCATGACCATCATGTTCGTCCAAACCATCAATACCTGCATTGCATAAGGCATATTGCTGCGCGTAAACAAAGGGATGCGCAGCGCGATCGAGCAAATAGTGGCACAAAAAACCCGCACTAAACGCACGGACAGTGTCTTGCATATTGGAAGGTGCAAGAGTGGAGCTTTTGGAAATGGCAAACAAAAGCTCAGCAGGCTTTTTACTGTGCATTAGACTGCCCATCGCCCGATAAGTGGACAAAGATGGAGAAATTACGCAGAAAAAGAGCGGATCAGGCCCTTGGCTGCCAAGAAGAAACGCGTTTCGTTCGCGCTCATCAGTGATAAACGAAAGCGCAGGCAAAGTAAGTATTTCTTGTGCGAATTGGTGGTGCGTAATAATTGCTGGCATGGTTTGCCTCACCTTCTTAACATTTTTTTAAGCTCAGGAGCGCGATGGATGCGTATACTTTTCTCCGTTCATAATGAATCTGTTTGGTGGTTCGTTCAAGAGCACATCAAGAAAAGCGAAAGTTTTCGTTATAAAACGCTGTTAGCAAAAACGTACTTGGTAAAAGCATTGCGAAGGATAGTGAGCGCCTTGTTATGCTTCGGCGAAGACAGCGGTCGTTTACAGTGATTGTTTGTAGCGTATAGGGAAGGAATAGAGAGCAACATGGCATTTGGCTTAACTAAAAAGGAATTCAGTTGGGTTTTGTATGATGTTGGCAATTCGGCATTTGTCATGTTGTCTACCGCGCTTATTCCTGTGTACTTTGCCTCAATTGCTGAAGAAGGATCTTCTGTTGTTGTTGCGTGGGGCTATGCCGAAACAGTGGCATCGCTCATCCTTGCGCTTTTGATGCCGCTTTTAGGAAGCCTGGCAGATCTTGCAGGTAACAAGAAAAAGTTTCTCATTGGGTTTGCGGGAACAGGCGCTGTTGCGTGTGCTGCGTTAGGTGTGCCTCAACATGCATTGGCCTTCTTGGTGGTGTATGTCGTTTCTTCGGTAATGCTTAATGGGTCAATGGTTTTCTATGATGCATTCTTGATCGATGCCACTACCGAAGATCGCTACGACAAGGTTTCTTCTCATGGTTATGCATGGGGCTACATTGGTTCATGTATTCCCTTTATTGCTTGCTTGGTAGTAGTGCTTGGTGGACCATCTTTTGGCATGGATATGGGTACTGGCATGAAAGTGGCGTTTGTTATTACTGCGCTTTGGTGGATAGCGTTTACTATTCCCATCGCCAAAAACGTAAAGCAGACCCATTTCCGCGAGCATACAAATCACGTTTTTCAAACAACGTTCGCCAGTTTGAAAAACACCATGAAAAACATTGCACACGATAAACGCTTGCTATTCTTTCTTATTGCGTTTTTCTTTTATATTGACGGTGTACATACGGTTATCAAAATGTCTACCAGTTACGGAACTGAGTTGGGTATAGATTCTACGCAGCTAGTATTAGCGCTTTTGGTAACCCAGTTTGTTGCGTTTCCTTCTGCAATTGCCTACGGCAATTTGGCAAAGCGTTTTGGCACGCGTCATATGCTAATGGTGGGTGTTTTGGCTTATTTCTGTATCGTAATGTTTGCTGCGTTCTTCCTAAAATCGGCACTTGAATTTTGGATTTTGGCAATTTGCGTCGGCCTTTTCCAAGGCGGCATTCAAGCGCTTTCTCGCTCAGAATATGGCAAGCTTATTCTGAAAGATAAAGCGAACGAATACTACGGCTTTTTCGATATTTTTGGTAAATATGCAGCCGTTATGGGAACGTTTTTAGTCAGTATATTTACCCAGATAACAGGCAATCCCTCATTTGGGGTTCTTTCCATTGCGGTTTTGTTTGTTATGGGATTCTTCTTTTTGCGCGCCATGCCAAAACCGAAGGCATAGCGAAAAAAAGGGCATGAAAAAACCGAATCGAAACAGCGCGCGATTGTTTGCACCGCACGATTCGGTTTTGTTTATTTCGACAAATCCGCACTGCGGGGTCTGTACTTATTGCTTATTGTTGCAGCAAATCTGCAATGCGGCCAATTAAAAGCTCAAAGCTTACGCCGCGTTCTTTGAAGTTTGGCTGTTTGCTGGAAACAATCATGGCATCGTGGGTCAACTCGCCAGCAAATTCGACTGCTTCTTGAAGGGTGCGACCAGCCATGATAGCGGCCAACAGGCAGGAGCAGTATAGATCGCCAGTGCCATGAAGCATGTAGGGCAGATATTCGTTTGATGCTTCGAAGAAATCAATATCTACGCCTGCTGCAAAGTTGCGAATCAAGCCATCATCGCGCTGAATGCCTTTGAGTACTACATTCTTTGCGCCCTTAGCAATAAGTGCATCAATAATGCGCTTAGCTTCGTCGTCGCTAATGTTGGTACCCTTCCATTCTTCATCAAGGATAATGGCAGCCTCGGTCAAATTAGGAGTCAGAATATCGGCATCGCAGGCAAGTTCTGCCATAGCTGCACATAATTCTGGAGTATACGTGGGGTATACCTTACCGTGGTCGGCCATTACAGGATCGACTACGCGCAGAGCTTTTGGATAGCGTTCATAGAGGCCGCGAATGATATCAACCTGTTCGGGGGCGCCTAAAAAGCCAGAGTAAACTGCGTCAATTTCAACACCGATATTTTGCCATGCAGCTAAATAGTCAGACAAAATATCGGTAGTGTCATGCATATACCAACCAGGAAAAGCGGTGTGGGACGAGAACAATCCTGTAGGAACGGGGCACACATCGCATCCGCCTGCAGATACTACTGGAATAGCGATTCCCAATGAGCATTTGCCGTATCCGCACAAATCGTGTACTGCGGCTACTCGGGGGATGTAGTCGGGATTAGCTTTCCGATCATACAAAACGGTTTGCGTCATTTTGTTTCTTCTTTCTCTTCAAATTTCCAACCGTCATCTTCTACGTTACCGCGATCTTTAAAGGTTTTGCGGGTTCTTCGTTCTATTATTGCAGCAATAAGGGTTGATGCAACCAGAAACACAAGAATCAGACATCCAATGCCTTGCATGGTTTCAAACAGGAAATGATATAACGCTGCGAAATCCATGATTTTCAGTGATCCTTCCTGAATTTCTTTCACATTTTTCTGTTCATTGCGCTAACCCTCCGAGTGATACCGCAGAAGATTAGTGATTAAGAGTATACTAACGCTACTAATTATCTTTATGAATTAACCAAGTAGAAAAGTACGTCGAAAGGACAGTCATGCTAGACATCCGGTTCGTCCGCGAACACCTTGATGAAGTTGCCACTGCGATGGAAAACCGCAACCATTCATGGGACTCTGAATATTTCAAAGAGTTGGACGAATCAAGACGTTCATTAATCGGTCAGGAAGAAGAACTGCTCAATCAGCGCAACGTGCTTTCTAAGTCTATTGGAAAGTTGATGGGCGAGGGCAAAAAGGACGAAGCCGAAGCTACCAAGGCTCAGGTTTCTGAATTGAAGGATCGTATTGCCGATTTAAGTGCAAAGCGTGCTGAAGCTGAAGAAAAGCTTAACGATTTATTGATGGGTACGCCTAACATGCCTGCTGATACTACGCCAGTAGGTAAGGATGAAAACGACAATCCCGAGGTTCGTCGTTGGGGTACCCCACGCGATTTTGAGGCTGAAGGCATTGAGATGAAGCCTCACTGGGATTTGGGTGCAGATCTGGGCATTATTGATGCTGAGCGTGCAGTAAAGCTTGCGGGTAGTCGTTTTGTTTTGTTGGGTGGTCTTGGTGCTCGCTTAGAGCGCGCATTGATTAACTTCATGGCAGACACTCATATTTCTCGTGGCTATAAAGAGTGGTGGTGTCCTGCAATGGCAAACGCCACTACGCTTACCGGTACTGGTCAGCTTCCCAAGTTTGAAGATGACCTGTTCAAAACACGCGAGGGAATGTACCTTATTCCTACCGCTGAAGTTCAGCTGACCAACATTCATTCTGGCGAAGTTTTGGATGCTTCCGATTTGCCTTTGAAGTATTGCGCCTTTACCCCTTGCTTCCGCGAAGAAGCAGGCTCTGCTGGTCGCGATACGCGCGGTCTTATTCGTGTGCATCAGTTCGATAAAGTTGAAATGGTGAAATACGCAAAGCCAGAAGAAAGCTATGACGATCTGGAAGCTATGGTGGCTGATGCGGAAAATATTCTGCAACTGCTTGGCTTGCCTTATCGCGTTATTTCTTTGTGCACAGGCGACATCGGATTCTCTGCAGCAAAGACCTATGACTTGGAGGTTTGGCTGCCTTCTTATAACGCTTACAAGGAAATTTCTTCTTGTTCTAACTGCGTGGACTTCCAGGCACGCCGTGCAAACATTAAGTATCGTGATCCTGAAAACTTCAAGGGATCCCGTCTTGTACATACTTTGAATGGCTCTGGTTTAGCGGTTGGCCGTACTATGGCTGCTGTTTTGGAGAACTATCAGCAGGCTGACGGATCAGTTAAAGTTCCTGATGTTTTGGTTCCCTACATGGGCGGCGTTGAGGTTATTCGCTAAGTTGAAGCGAATGAAACTAAGCTACGTAGGCGCAGTTTAAGGATAGTATTCAGGTACATGGCGGCAAAAAAGAACAATAACCTTTCTTCAGATGGGCGCTCTCAAAAAAAGCGCCCATCTGTTGCTGGGAAAAAAGTCGCCCAGGGGTCTCGTATTAGCACTACTGCGTCTTCTAAAACAGGAACTCCTCGACTCGATCGCAGTTCGTTTAAGGAAAAGAAGAAGACCCAGCTTTATGATTCGGATTCTTTTGCAGAAATAAGCGCCCAAAAGGTAAGCACTCAAGAGGTTTTGCAGGAAGCTCCCAAGAATAACTCTAAAGATTCCAGTTTTGCGTTCGGCGGTGCAAGCGGCACGAGCAGTGTAAGTGGCGCACGCGATGCGGTTAACATGAGTACCGTTGATAATGCAGACGGTGTGGCTGATGCGAGCGCTACGGGTAGCGCAAGTGGCGCGGAAGGTGCAAGCGCTGTAAGTGGCACAAGTGCTGCAGGCAAGCTGAAGGCTCGCAAGCCCCTAAAGCGCAAAGGAATTTCTCGGCGCTTTCTTATTGGATCGCTCGTAGTAATTCTTCTGTTGGTAATTGGTACAGGGCTTTTAGCGTGGAATCAGTGGTTCCGCTACGACGATACTGCCGACATCCAAGGTACGTGGGTTATAGATGGGTCAAACCAAAGCATTACGATCAATGAAACCGATATTATGATGACTTCTGATGTTTCGTATCCCTACACCCTTGATACGTTCCAGAAAACCATTTCATTTTCTTTCAAGCAATACAGCGGATCGGGTTCTTACGCATTTTCGCCCGAGCGAACCACCTTGGTGATTACGGAAACCGATGCGGATACGGGCGAAAAAGTATCAACTAAATTGGTGAAGCAATGACACTCGGTGAAACGCAGGCAGCAGATAAGCTTCCGTTAACAGTAGAGCGAATTCGCGTTCGTCCTGACAGAATAGAAACGCTTATTCGTGTAAGTGATGAATGCTTTGCTAACACCGACGAACAGGTAATTGCATACGTATTGAACATTTGTCCTACCGTGGGTCTTCATGCGTGCCGCAACCATAAAGGCCGCCTGTTTTCAGATGTAATGAACAATACCTCGACACCGCATCTTTTAGAGCACATGGTAGTGGATGGGCAGACGCGCCAAAGTAAAGATGAAGCTCGTGTATTTACGGGCACGACGCAATGGATGCGTGAAGATAGCTTGTTGGCAAAGGTGGTTTTCTCATATGAAGACGATCTAGTGGCTCTTGAAGTTCTCAAAGATTGCGTAAGAGTACTTAACGATATTCTTCTGGCGCAGAGGATGGTCACCGCTAACCACTAATCCAGTTGTCGCATTACGATTTGCGATGATTGATTTACACACCAGTACACAAGCAAAAAGAAAGGCAACGCAGAAAGGCACCGTACATGAAAGTAGCAATCCTTGCCGATAATAATACGATGCAGTCTGAAGCAAGCTTGCTTGCTCAAGCTCTGCAAAACGCTGAGCATCAGGTAGAGCTTCTCGATGTCGATAAGCAGGTAGTTGCTCAGCTTCAGGCAAAACGACCTGAGATATGTTGTATCGCTTCGGGGACCAAAGGCTCTGAAGGTGCTTTGCAGGAGTTGCTAGAGCTGTTGCAAATTCCTTATCTCGGTTCTCAATCCGAGGCGTGCCGCTTAAGTTCCGACGCTCGGTCGAGTATGTTCGCAATGCGTCGTTATGCAGAAGCATCAGAAGAAGACGTTATCGCCGAGCCTTTAATGAGCTTTTCGATTTCGTCTGACTTGCTTGCAATGGACACTGAAGCACTTGCTGATATATGTGAGGTGCGAATTCCTGGTGGCTATCCTATGGAAATAAAGCCCCTGCGATCAGCGGGTTTATTGCAGTGCGCAGGCAAATCATCCGAACAAGCCTCCCAAGAAGACGCAGATCCAGACACCTCTCAAGCTGCGTTTGTTAGCTCGGAGGATTCAGCGTCTCTTTTGGTAAACAACAAAGAAGAATTACTGGAAGCATTCAAGGCGTATGAATTGTTTGGTTGTACGGTGCGTCAGTGGATTGAAGGCGTGCGCCTTTCGGTAGCGGTTTTAGGAACAGGTTGGGATGCTCATGTGTTGCCTCCTGTTGAGGAAGTTCCTGTTGCGAGGGATTCGACAAAGGGTACTTCGGTGGAATTAATCGCACCTGTTCGCCTTGAATCTCTTTCGGGGGATGAAAGCATTGCGCAAGCCATTCGCTCGGAAATTGAGCGCACAGCTTTTGAGGCATGTCTTTCTTTGGGGATGCGCGATTTTGCACTGGTTCAGGTAATTTGGGATGGCGCTCAAGTTCGCTTTGTTGGAGTAGAAGCACTTCCTAGCATGGCGGCAGATTCACCGTTTTCTAAAGCATGTGAAGCAGCGGGTCTTTCAATTGAAGGCGTGTTAAATCATTTGGTTTCGCTGTAGGCGTTTCGTATCGGATTGGAAACAAGTCATAGTCGCCTGTATTTCTCAAGATAAGCAACGAAACATGCACGTATAATAAGACCATTAGATATCGAAAATTGATGTCGGAAGGGTGTTCGAGATGGGTAAATTTGTTCCGTTTGTCATCGGCGGCATTATTGGCGCTGCTGCTGGTCTTCTGCTTTCTCCACGTACTGGCGCAGAAAATCGCGCTAAGTTGTCTGAGGCGCTTAACGAAAATGTAAAGATTGAAGTACCTGCTAATGTTCAGGAAAAGGCTGGTCAGTTTGTTGATGCGGCTGCTTCTACTTCTCAGAAGGTTATCAATACCGTAGTAGATAACGGCTCTGATGCATACAAGAATGTTGTTTCTCGTGTAAACCAGAATCCAACCGTTCAGGCATTTAACGACAATGGCGATGAACTTCGTCAGAAGATCGATGCTGCTCGTGAACGTATCGCTACTCAGGTAGCAAAGAATGCTGAAGCTGCTCGTGATGCAGCAGTAGATAAGATTCCTGTAGCAATCGATGCAGCTCAGGGTGCAGCCCAAAATGCTAAGGTTGCTGCTCAAGGTGCTGCTCAGGCAGTATCGGGAGCTGCTCAGAACGCTGGTCAGGTTGTTGCAGGTGCTGCACAAAACGCTGGTCAGGCAGTTGCTGGCGCTGCTGCAACCGCTAAGGACGCGGTAGCAGGCGCAGCTTCTACGGTTACTGCAAAAATTAACCCTTCTGGCGATGAAAAGGATACCGAATAACAATCGGTATATTCCTTGGTGCAAAAGTGCGTAAAAGTTTAAAGATCGCTCAATGAACTTTTCATAAACGGAATGTTCGGCGAATCTTCAGCAAGCAGCGCATCTAAGAACTTTTCATGAGCTTTTGAACGCCAAATAACTTAAAAGCAACAAATCGAACACATTTGTCGGTCATACTTTGTGGATGTGATTGAATAAATGTAAGTTCGGCTCGTAAAGATGGCGGCTTAACAGTCGCCATCTGCCGTAATGGGACAGGATAGAGATATATGAAAAAGAGCGAATACCTCATAAGCGAATTGCGGGGCATGCCAGTTTATACCACTGGTAAAAAACTCAAACGCATAGGTAAAGTGCACTCTTTTATCTTTCATCCTCATAAGCGTCGCGTTGTTGGCTTTACGGTGAAGCGCCCCGATATTGCATTGATGATGCACAGGCCCGATTTATTTGTTTCAATCGATGGATTTGATGTTGAAGAGGGCAATATTGTTATCAATGAAGCAAAGGGAACCACAGGATCTGCTGCCTGTAAGCGCTTGGGTGTTGATTGGAACGAATGCGTAATTTGGCAGGGTCTTCCATTGATGACTGAAGACGAAAAGCGCTGCGGCTTAGTAGGTAATGTGCGATTCAGTACAGAAGATGGAACAGTTAAGTCTCTTTTTATAGATAAAGGCACCTCGGCAGGTGCGTTACTGGGGGTTACCGAAATTCCTGCAGCGTTCATTAAAGGTTTCAAGCTCGGTGTAGGTGATCAGCTTACCGCAGCCAACGAAGAAGAATTTCTGCACGGCGCTATTATTCTCTCCGATGAGGCGCTTGCGATTCAGGCGCAGGGCGGTTTGGCTGAACGCGCAGGTAAGGCAAGCGCAGTGGTAAGTCATAAAGCATCGCAAGCCTTTGAAAAAGCTAAGCCTGTCGCGTCAGATATGGCACAGAAAACGGGCGATGCAGTAAATAAAGGAGCTTTTGCGGTAGGGCAACAGCTTTCTAAAACAAAAGGTATGTTTTCTGCTTTTAAAGAAGAATATAAACGTGCTCGCTACGGTGAAGATAACGAGGAATAATGAGCAATAATCAAAACGAACAATTAGAAACCAAAGAAGAAAGCTTTGTTTCGATTTTTGGTCATAAGGTAAAAACTGCCGATATCTTTAAGCTGCTAGGTCTGCTTGCCTTTATCGGTATTACGGGAGGCATTGTTGTTGCGCTATGGCCAAGCTTGTCGCAGATTTTTGAGCCTAACGGAACAGAACGAGTAATTGAAAGCATTCAGAGCCAAGGCGTATTTGGTGTGCTGATGCTGCTCGGCTTACAGTTTATTCAGGTGGTTGTGGCATTTATTCCTGGTGAAGTTGTTCAGGTTGCTGCAGGTATGCTGTATGGGCCATGGCTTGGCGCGTTGATTATTTTGATTGGCTGCGTTATTTCAAGTGCGGTAATTTATCAGCTTGTTCATAAGCTGGGCGCACCGTTTGTTCATGACATGGTCAGCAAAGAGCATCTAGAAAAGTTCTATACCTTCCAAAAATCGGGCAAATTAAACATCGTTGTTTTTATTTTGTTCCTTATTCCCGCAATGCCTAAAGACGTATTTACCTATCTGGTTCCGCTTACAGATATGCGTATGAGGACATTTTTAATCCTTGCCACTATTGGCCGCATTCCTGGCGTGATGGTATCTACCTATGCAGCGGCAGGTTTGGCGGAAGGGCAGATTACTACTAGTCTGATTATTTTTGGTGTGGCCGCCGCTATTGCACTGCTGTGTTTGATTTTCCGCAACCGAATTATGCGTGTGGTAGGTACCGTTAAGGCTTTCCATGAGCGCGATAAAGAAAACGAAGATAGTCGGGACTAATAATCAATCAGGGGTAATAACTTATCGAGGTCAGTAACTTCAGTTTTGCCGAAAGATGCTTGCATCTATGGTAGCTGCACTGCTTTTGACAGCTAGGCATTTACGACAACCTAAACGCAAGAAAACAGGCATCTTACGCGTTGGACGCTGCGTTACGGAAGCATAACGAAACATCGAGTTAGGCTTGGTAAAAGGTATTCTTACTATGTCGAAATTATCAACATATTAAAGTGAGGCGTTGAATTATGGCACATACAGAAAACGACCCTCAAAACAATAAACAGGAAGAATTTAAGGTGACAGAACAGAAAACCGAAAAGCCAGCCGAAAACGCTGAACAGAACGTCGAAAAGGTAGAGCAGAGCACTCCTCATTCTGCTGCTGATCAGGTAGAACAGAAGGACGAACAGGCGCAGGAGAAGGCAGAACAGGCTGGGCAGAAAGCCGAGCAGGCACAGTCTTTGGATGTGGCCGAAGGATCGGCTGGTCAGGCAGAATCTCAAGCAGAAGCACAAAACAGCTCTCAGTCAGAAGCTCAATCGGGAGCTCAGCCAGAGCCTCAACCAGAAGCGCATCAGCGCTCAGAAATTGGCGATGCGGTTCGCGACGAAGCGCTTTCGGCAGCTGAAAAAGGGCTTGAGGCAGCGCGCGCGGCACTGGAGGCAGCAGAGAAAAAACTTGCCGAGGCACAGCAAGCAGCTTATGGCCAAAGCGCCTATGCTCCTCCGCAAGGCAACCCGCAGCAGCCTGCGAATCAATATGTTACACAGCAAACGCAGCCGATAGGTCAGCAGTCAACAGGCCAACAAGAAGCAGCCCAGCAGCCGACTGGTCAGCAGGCGCCTTATCAGCAAACTCAGCAAACCACGTTTTCTCAGTCCGTCAATCAACAAGCGGCACAACAACCCACTTATCAGCAATCGGAATATCAAGCCACTCAGACTACTCGACCGAATTATCAGGCGACTCAGTTTGGATATCAGCAAACCGATCAGGGAGCATATCAGCAAACACAGCAGCAAAACTACCAACAAGCTGCGCAGGCGGGTTTCCAACAGCCTGATCAGGTAAATTATCAGCAGACTGCTCAGGCTGGCTATCAACAGGCATCTGCCCAGCAGCCAGACTATCAGCAGTCAACCTACCAACAGCCTGGATACCAACAGCCTGGTTATCAGCAAACAACACAAGGAACTCAACAACCACCAGTTCAGCCTCATTATGCGCCACCTGTTGCTTCGCGAGATCATGTAGCGGCAGGACTGTTAGCAATCTTCTTAGGATTCTTGGGTGTACATAAGTTTTATTTAGGCTACAACACGCAGGGCTTCATTATGTTGGCGATTGGCCTTATTGGCGGATTGTTTTCATTCGGATTAATCCTTGGCATTGTTTGGATCATAGGTGTTATTGAAGGCATTATCTATCTAACAAAAAGCCAAAGCGAGTTCGAAAGACTATATGTTTATAACAAGAGAGAGTGGTTTTAGCATCAAGGGGTCTCGAGATGAGGCCCCTTACGTTATAATGACTTGTGTTCGTGCATATGTATGCCAATAAGGAGGAAGATTATGCCCACCATTACTCGTGATCAGGTAAAGGTCCCAATGGACGTAATGCCTGAAGCGCGCGAAACGTACATTGATAACTACATGAAGGCTACCCGTGGTACGGGTCGTTTGATGCTCTTTGCTTGTGACCAGAAGATTGAACACCTAAACAAGGACTTCTATGGTGAGGGCATTGATATTTCTGACGCAGAGCCAGAGCACTTGTTTAAGATTGGCTCTCAGGGAACCATTGGTGTTTTGGCTGGTCAGCGAGGTCTGATTGCTCAGTATGCAGCTGACTATCCAGAGATTAACTATCTGGTAAAGATGAACTCTAAGACCAACTTGGTAAAGGGTTCTCAGGACGATCCTTATAGCCCACAGCTTTATGATTTGGAAGCTGTTTTGGCAATGCGCGAAGCTGGCGTAAACATTGTTGGTTTGGGCTACACCATCTATCTTGGCTCTGAATATGAATCAACCATGATGGCTGAAGCTGGCGAGCTTATCGCTGAGGCTCATGCAGCTGGTTTGATTGTTGTTCTTTGGATTTATCCTCGCGGTAAGGCTGTTCCAGACGAGAAGGATCCAGATCTGATTGCTGGCGCAGCTGGTGTTGCACTTTGCCTTGGCGCAGACTTCGTTAAGGTTAACCCTCCTCATGAGGCTGATGGCAAGTCTTCTGCTGAAGGTTTGAAGATTGCTTCTATGGCTGCTGGTCGCACTGGTTTGGTATGCGCCGGTGGTTCTAAGGCTGACGCAAACGTATTCTTGACTGAGCTACACAATCAGATTCACATTGGTGGCGCTTGCGGTAACGCAACGGGCCGTAACATCCATATGCGCTCCGAAGACGAAGCAATCCGTCTGTGCAACGCAATTTCAGCTATCACCTTGGGTGACTGGAGCGTTGAAGACGCAGAGGCAGTATTCCGTGGCGAAAAGGAATTCACCCTGTAAAGTTGCTTGAGCAAGAGCGCTTAAAGTAAGACCCTAAAGTAGTAAAGCGCAAAAAGCGTTTTGCTTGCAGGGCAGTTAAAGGGCTTAGCTATTAGCAAAGCAGTTAAAACTTTTAAGAGCCTGATTTCGGTCAGGCTCTTTTTTTGTGAAAATAGGGCCCTCCCTGCAGAAAAAGTGCGTTAGTGAGTGATTTCGTAAAGCTGACCGCGGGACTATTCCGATTGTTTCAAAATGAAATGTAACGAAACAGCGAAAAAATGTAACCAACCATAACTTTTCACAATTTTGGAAGAAAGTAGTGGGCCTGCTGTCCGAGCAACCCTCTCACTTTCCAGAAAAATCTGCAGGGGCACCCCGATTTTTCGAAAAAACTTTAAGTTTGTCATTCGAAAAGAATGGTGCACTAATTGTAGTTAGGTCAAAAGTTGCGCAACAAATAGATTCCACTTACTTTTATAATCGAAAAGCATGTGTAAACTGCACAAACGCTTTGTAAGAAGATGTTGTTTGTCATTTGTTGCACAAATTCTTTCTAGGTACGTGCTTGATTCGATTAGTCGAGAACGTGCAATCAGGAAAGCGCGTTTAACATAGTTATCAACAATAAAGGTGGGTATGAAAGCCAAATATGGCGTTTAAGCTTAAAAAGAGACTGAAGCTCAAGCATCGCTTGCGTTGGAACCAGGCGGTTCGGTCGCCATTGCCTCCTGCGTTAATGGGCCTTGTTACGTTTTCCTTTGTTGCAGTAGCACTTGGAGCTGCAGTGTATGTAGCGGCTGTTCCTGGATTGGTTCAACAAAGTCCCGTTGTGCAGACAGCGGCAAACGCCATCGAAGAATCAGGCTTGCCAGAAGCTGTTTCTGGGGCTTTTTCAAATGGTGGCGGCTTTAGTGAAGCTTCTGTTGTATCAACTAGTTCAAGTAGTTTTGGCTCCGTTAATACTAATTCTTCAGATTTCGCCTCAATAGATTCCGAGAAATCAAACAAGGATGAGGGCGATAATTCATCTGAAAAATCAGATTCTTCGGAATCGTCAGAGCCATCGGATGCATCAGATTCCACCAATGACGAAAACAGCGGTGCTGTCGATAATGAAGATCAGGGGCCTGAAGAACCTACAGGACCATCAGATGAAGTAGAAGCTCAATACCATGCTGCACTTGTAAAGTCATATAATGCCTTACCTTCTTATGAGCAGTCTTTATCGGCAATTATTCAGGAGTTCAATGAACAGTGTTTGAACCCTTCTTCTGATGAACGTTATGTCGCATTTCAACGTGCCGCAGGCGTTGCCTATGATCTTTCTCTTGAAAGCTCTAATCTTAGTGGTTTGGAAATTCCTAAGGATTCTCAGTGGTATGAGGCGTCGCAGGCGTTGTTAGCGCTCTATAGTGATCTTTACGGATCGGCAGGGATAATTCAGAGATGTTGGTTATTGAATTATCCTTTAGACGATCCTGAACCCTATAAAGATGAATGGACGCAACCACTTACTGAGCATCTCGTAGATGGGCAAATCGATTTGCTCATCGATTATCAGCAGCAAAAACCTTCGGTGGGGGCGATGCTGTGAGTTTCGAATCGGGAAATATCAATGATCCAAAGCGTATGCATGACGGTTCTCCTTCTCAAGAAATAACGTCCGTGAACGCAGAATACGAAGTGGATTCTAAGGCGGCACGTGATCTGGCGTATAGCAATAATTCATTACGTCTGGTTCGTATAGAAGAATTTGAATCACCATTGTCGCTAAGTGCTTCAGATTTTGAAGAATATGCTCGTCGATTTGTCACGCTGTTTATCGATGAAAATCGCAGTTTTGTTGGTGGGAATGGAAAAGTTATATATGCGGAAAACTCTTGCGGAGAAGCTCTTGCTCTAAAGTTTTGTTTATCTTCGCAATCGGAGCAATCTCTCAGACATGAATACGAAATACAGCGATCGTTGTACGGAATTAAAGGCATTCCAAAAGTGTATGGATGGGGAATGCTTGAGGGAAACGCTGTAATAATAATGGAGTGGATCGAGGGAGTAACTCTTTCGCATGCATGTCAATCTTTGGCGGTTGACGAAGATAAAAGATTGTCTCCTTTAACAGCTGCCCGCCTTGGTCGCGATTTGTTTGATTTGCTTTCTAGGATGGATGTTCTAGAAGGCGAATTTGTTCACAGAGATATATCTCCGATGAACATATTGGTTAGGACCTCTCGTCTTTCCGTGATCGAGCAAGCGGAAGAAGGCGTTTTCGATTTATGTCTTATTGATTTTGGATCAGCTGTACATTACGGGAATAGTTCTCGCAGAAACGAAAAGGCTCCATGTGAGACAGTGCCCGCATATGCTGCACCAGAGCTATTAGACACAACAAATACATTTTCGAAAGCTAAGACATCGCCCTTGGTTGATGTGTATGCCGCATCTAGTGTTCTGTATGAAATGGTTTGCGGACATGTTCCTTATCATTCGTATCTTCATGAAGCTCAGTGCAAGCAGGAGGCAAATGTAGATGCGAAGATCACTTGCGAGTTAAAAACGAATAAGCCTATAGATCCTATAATGATGGCGCATAGAGCGGCAGATGATATCGGCATGGTTTTGTCGTATGAGCCAGAGGTTGCGGTAGTGGCAAGTTTGGCAGCTTCAGAATTTTCATTAGCACCAGATGCAGGCGAAGTACGCGAAGCGCTTGCGATGGTCGATGAACAGCTCGAAGAGCTTATAGAGGCAGGGCTACAAGCAAACCCGAGCGATCGTCCTTTAGCTATGGCTATGCGGGATGCTTTGGCGACCTTTGTATTCCAGTATGCCGATAATGTTGGTAGGGCATTGCGTGGAGAGCCTTTGGTTTCATGTTTATCGGGTAGTCCTGCTAGTGGTTTTGGTGGATCGCCTTTGCGAATTCGTAACATCCTTCGCTCGGTTGGTAAAGCGGCTTCTGCAGCTGTGTGGATGGTGACCGTTGTTGCAACGGGCATCCTTGTTAGCGGTGCCGATGCAACGTTTGGTTTTGGTCAAGAAATAACGCAGGGACAGATTAATGGAATCATGGTTTCGTGTGCGCTTGCTCTACCTGGGATTTTGGGTTTAGTTCTGCGAGGAAAATCGCTGCATTCATTAAAGGGATTTATAAGGGGAAGCGCAGGGCTATTGCTTGGTGCGGTGGCAGTAGTAGTTGCTAGTTTCGGAATAGAGCCTTCTTCCCAAGGTATTTCGCAAGGATTGTACGCTGCTTTATTTGCAGCGGTGGCTGCGGGTTGGTGCCCGCTGGTTGTTGAGTTCGCTCTAGCTGCTTTACCAGCGCGTAGACGCAAGCTTCTTAAAGCTGCGGCAGAACGTTTTGCATTGGAAAGCGGACTCCAAAGTGAAGCAATCGCAAAAACAGAAAAACCAAATCAGCAATTGATGGCAGATAACTTCCAGGCTGATTCGAGCGAAGAAGAATCGACTATAAACGATGAAGTTCTGTTTGAAGTAGTAGAAGACGTTATGGAAGAGAATGAAGTAACAAAAGGAAGTACATCTGCGGACGACGCATCTCAAGAATTCAGCAAAAGCCAACGAAAGGAAGACTCTCATGATGGCAAATGAGGTAACTCCTTGTTCCGCTTTGTTTTCCGCAATGAAGAAGCTAGGCGGAATTAGTTACAAAGAACTAGCAGGGATTATTCTTTCGGGCAAACCCTTGTCGGATGGTCGAAGCCCCGTGAGCAGGATCAATGATCGTACTTGGGTTTCTCGTTTTGTGGTTCATGCGCCTGTTGGTTCACTCCAGGATAGATATTTTTGCGAATTTAGCGTGAGCGCACTTCGGATTATTGCGCGATTGAAATCGCGTATGGGAAAGGGACTTACGAGCGAACAGATTCTTAATTTGGTAAAGGCAGAAGAAGTTCATGGCATGGAAAAGGCACTTTCGTTATGCCATCAGAACGTGACGCTTTATCGAAATACCCTTGAACGCATAATCCATGGTCCAGGAATGACTGTAGATGAAAGTGCTGAAGCGGCAATGGTCTTGTTTGTTTCAGTTGGATGTTTAGCTGATGTGCGCCGAGCTGCCGAATACACTATGGGATTTGCGCAGTCTACGCATGCAGGGCGCTTGACTACACCAACCGCTGTTTCGCCAACAAATCCCGAGGACAAGAAAAGTATTTTGGACAGTAAGCCAGTTCTTGGTCTACTTCGTATAGTTGATGGATATGTAGTGGGTTCGCCCTATTGGTTGTCAGATGATGAAGAGGGAACAGAAATTGGAGCCCTTGCTTTGTCTAGTAATGCTATCAATGATGTTGGTCCTCATGTATCTGGACGCCATGCCAGAATCTGGCATGAAGATGGCTGCTGGTTTATTGAGGATTTAGATTCCAGTAATGGAACAACTGTGGTTAGTGGCGCTAATCATGAAGAATTCGCTATAGGTTCTTCGGATCAAGGTCAAACTAATAGTTTGCTTGCGCGGATGGAACTGCACCCTGGTGATGAAATTCATTTAGCAGACGATACCGTGTTTGTAGTGATTGAGGGGATGGTAAGGTCATAAAATGACAGCATGCCCATGGCGGCCTCTATCCAATCCATGTTTCGCTTGAATCGTCCGTAATAATCCCCGGTGAAATAGTAAGAATTGTTCCATATATTGACATGGAGCATATTTGCCCTACCCCATCAACTCCAGATATGTAAACGAGTCCAGGGGCAATTACAAAGTAATTTGATCGAACAACTTCTAAATCTGAAAGAGAAGTATAAAAGGGCGTACTGGCGCTGATAACTATCTCGGTGTCTGTGAAGTCTGCTGAAACTGTAACATAGTCCCCATAATAGTTTTCCCAGGTGTACTTTTGTAGGTCATTAGCAAATGAGATTGTTAGATAGCCATATATAAGAACAGCAATAATTGCTAGTCCTATAAGCAATCCTATAAGTGTGTGTTGCTTCTGTAATGTTTGAACGTCAGTTTGTGCTTTGTCGGAATGGACTGGTGCTACTCTGCTTTGGTTTTGAATATTTGGGGAAATCGGAGCTTTGCTTGTTGCTGAAGGTGGTTCCCATTTTTCTGAACCAGGCGCTTTGATGCTATTCATGATAGTCCTCTTTTATAGAGTTGGTAACGTATTGTCCGAAGGAATGGATTCGATATTAGTTTTACTGGATGGTTGCTGACTTCGATCGGGCAAAGAAGCAACGTAAAGCCCTGCGGCAATTGGGGTTGCAAATAGGCCAATGAGCCATATTTTTCCTCGGATGGAATTGTCCAGCTCATAACCTTTCTCAGCAAGCGCGGCAAGGTATAGATTAATAGCGTTTATCCAGGCAACAAACACTACAATCAAAATTACGATAAAAATAAAAAGTAAGAATTCCATGATCCCTTCCTCTTCTTTAAGCGATTCTAGATACCGAGATAAACACATTAATTGGTCGTTTCGTTGTGCAACAAAATATACGTACTCCACTCATGGGCAGAGTGGAGTACGTTAAAGAGGGGATAAGTAAGCAAGAGGGATTTACATGCTTACTTTGTATTGGTCGGGATCAGAAACGTAACTTGAATATGTTTGGAACATATCAATGGAATTTGGCATATTGATGGTTAAACTAGCATCTCCAGATTCTTTAACTTCGTCAGGTATTGAAGCGTAGATAATCATAGTTGCAGTTTCTTTGGCGTTTACGCTATAAGATTGCCCAAATGAATTACCTGCTTCAAGTTCGATGTTGCCAGAATAGTTGTTTTCGCCAACAACAAAGTTTGCTGAAATAGCCTGTCCGGGAACCATGTAGTCGGTAGCTAAGTTTTTGAACTTTATTTTGGCAACGAGATAGCTAGAACCAGATTCATCGGGATAGTAGTGATAATATCCTGAAGTATCTGGTGGATAGATTTCTTCCTTATATTCCAGTGATTTTACGGTAAAGGAATAGAGGTCGGTTTCGACTGCTTTGTCAATGCTGATAGTTTTGGGACCCTTTGCCTTGGAGTCTTCTACTGCCGCATTGTAATCGTCCTCAGATACTTTAGTGCCAGTCACCTCTTGATCGCCAATAGAGTTTGTTTTGAGAGTGGATCCATCTATAGTTACCTCACCATTTTCTATGGCTGGAGCATCTCCGCTTATCATTCCCGTGTCGAACGATTCGCCTTCAGGGACATTGATAATTACTTTATTGTCTTGAATTTCCCAGGTACCTACTCTTTGCAAGTTGCTGCCTTGGATCCACCCATCCAGAGTAAACGTTCCGTCTTCGTCAAAGTGATAAAACGTGTATATACCCTGTTCTTGGAGATCTTCGGAATTATCGGAATTTGTTTTCCATATGCCAACTACATCTTCATTCTGTAAGTTTTTTGCGCATCCTGACAGACAAAAGGCACCAAGAGCAAAAGCTAAACATAGTATCAACAAATACCTTATGTGTTTCATTTTGTTCTCCTGACATTTGACTTTATAACCGAAGATTACCCTGATAAACCAGTATTTTGTTGCGCAACATCTTTTCGTGTTTCTGGGCTAGCATGAACTAAGGTTTCGCGTGGTAAAAGCAGAGCTTTTAAATTTAATTTGTTCAAGATTCAATTTAAGAAGGATGAGATGAAAAAAGTAATCGCAATAGTAGCAATTTTTGTTTTAGCGATTGTCGGATTGTTTGCTTTTAACCAAATTTTGCAATCAGAATCAGCGGACGAAAAGGATTCTGTTGTGGTGTCAGTAGCACAAGAGTTTGGAAAGTTAATGAGCACATTTGATCCGTATAAATAAATTTATATGTATCTGTGTATTAAAAGACGCATAGGTCATGCTCTTGTTTTTTGCAAAACTAAAGAGTAATCAAGGCTGTTCAAAAGGCCACTCGTAGGAGGCTTGTATGAAAATAGGACCATTTTCTTCTTTGATGTTTTTCCGATGCTTACTCTAGCGTTGCTTGTTTGCTATATCGTCGCTTGGGTGTTTACGATGCAAATTGTGACAAAGATTGCTGCAGATAAAGGGTATTCAGAATTGTCGTCAAAACTATGGTTTATAGGATTTTTCGGACTAATTTTTACACCTGCTATTATTGTTGCTGCTTTACCCAAGAAAACAAATTGATTCAATAGATCACTGCAAACAGAAGAGTAGAGAGCAAAATCAAAGGTGGACCCGCATGTCTGAATCAATCCAAATAGATATTGACGCATTGCGCGACTATTTAATGGATTGCTGTGGGTCCGCTATCTTTTCTGGGTTTCCTGTGGCAATTATTGATGTTGCAGAAATTGAAAGCACAGACGGGCATGAGCTTTGTCAGATTGCTGAACAATTCGGCGTAAATTTGCGGTAATTTGAAGTACCGCGCTATTGAGAATTCTTGGATGTCAGGCAGATCATTGGTAAGAGCTTTTGCGCCTTTAGCCTGCTCGGATATGAATAATTACCAATTTAATAACCACTTAAAAATGGCTTCGATCACAATCAGGGCTTTTGGGAGAATTTAAGTTAGTTTCGATTACGATCGAAACTAACTTTTTTAATGACTTCAGTCTGTTGAGGACGCTTAGCGTCCGAAATAGAAAACCATCCGCTAAGCGGATGGAAAGTAAATTGCTTTACAAAACCACCCTCTCACTGGATAGTGACGATTGTTCAGGCCGTCATTAATTCCAGATTTGAGAGGGTGATTTATATGGCGCAAAAAGCCTATAGCCTTTCGCATACAAAATGGATGTGCAAATATCATATCGTGGTTACTCCGAAATATAGGCGTAAAGCAATTTGTAACCAACTCCGAAAAGATATTGGGGTAATACTAAAGAGACTTTGTTCATATAAAGCATTGAAATCATTGAAGGTCACCTTATGCCTGACCATGTACATATGTTGGTGGCAATTCCTCCCAAATATAGCGTTGCGCAAGTGATGAGGTATCTAAAAGGAAAAAGCTCTCTGATGATATTTGATCGACATGCAAACCTTAAATATAAGTATGGAAATAGAAAGTTTTGGGCAGTTGGTTACTACGTATCTACGGTAGGTCTAAACGAAAAGACAATTGCAAAATACATTAGAGAGCAGGAAGCTTCTGATATTGCGCTCGATAAATTAAGCGTTAAAGAGGATGAAGATCCATCCAGTAAGAAACAATAAGAGACCTTTAGCCAGTTTTACTGGCTTGTAGGGGTCAAATTGCAATCAGGCCTGAACGAAGTGAAAGGCCAGCGTCTTTAGGCGCTGGCCAATATGATAGGGTTATACCCTAAGAGCAAACCACCCGCTTAGCGGGTGGTGCTGATTTCCCCTTCTTGGTTCTCCTGATGAACTCCTTTTTTGTTGCACAACATATCTAGCGAGGTTTGCCCTAAGCTGAGATTTGCGTATTAAACAAATGCCGAAGTAAAAACTAATAAATTCATGAAATAGAGGTTTAATATGGCTTTGGTAATCTGTCCTGAATGTGGAAAAGAGATTTCTGAAAGTGCAGAAAAATGTCCCCACTGCGGATACCCTTTAAAAACTCAACAACATGTAATTGAGCGTAAAGCTTCTTTAAAGTCGGGAAGTATTATTGGACTAATTGGTGGTGTTGCGTTTTGTCTGGCTTTAGCGTTTGGCATGAGTGGCATGTTCGCTTCAAATAATACAAGCAATTCTGATGCTTCGGTCTCTATTAGTTCGGCGGCAAATGAAATAATGTTTTTTGTTGGATTAATAGCTACTCTTGTGGTAACGGCTGTATTTCTCTTTGCCTTGGTAAAAGGGAATGATTTAAACCGCAATCTAGCAATTGCTGTAAGCGTGATCGCTCTTGTTCTCTCAGCCATAGGCTTCATAAGCATCATCTTTTATTTCAACGTTTTATCTATATGTGTCGGTTGGATATTCTTGTGGCAACCACTGCTGGAATTAATTGGCTCTATAAAAATGATCTCAAGCGCATTGAAGTATGAGAAGTAAAATTATTTCGAGAATTTATGATAAGGATTTTTGTTCAGCCAGGCTCGTAACCTATGGAGTAATTTATGTTGTACTGGCAATTGCCGTCTTTGCCCCTATACATTATGTCTGTTCAAATATGGGTGGCTGTATAGGGTGCGGTTTTAGGGAGGCAATTGCCTGTACCTTACATTTCGATTATTCTGGTGCGGTTAACAAAAACCAACTAATCGTACCTTTTTTGCTTTTCTGTGTCTTCTCAGTGCTTGATGGTACTGGAATAATTCTTCGTAGCAAAAAACATAAACAATTACGTAATTAAACTTAAATAAAAGGCGGACCTATATGTCTGAACCAATTCAAATAGATATTGACGCATTGCGCGACTATTTAATGGATTACTGCGGGTCCGCCATCTTTTCTGGGTTTCCTGTAGCAATTATTGATGTTGCAGAAATTGAAAACGCAGACGGATATGAGCTTTGTCAGATTGCTGAACAATTAGGCGTTAATTTACGGCAATTTGAGGTACCGCGCTATTGAGTATTTTGGGCTGTCACGCGGTTCATTGGTAAGAGCTTTTGTGCCTTTAGCCTGCTCGGATATGATTAATTACCAATTTAATTACCACTTAAAAATGCTTTCGATCCTAATCGGAACATTCTTGGGAATTTAAGTTAGTTTCGATTACGATCGAAACTAACTTTTTTGTGCTCGCTTTATATCTGGCGATCAATTTAGAAAAGAAACAGGAAGTTCAAAACGCAGCCATGATTATTGTTCTTGTCATACTAGCTCTGGTGTTTGCGCGTATTACGTACAATGACGTAACCATGCGCTTAGTGTTTAGGCGCGATCTTATCGCGCTGGTTGCTTTTCGTCTGGTTCTTTTTGCTGCAGCGGTAATTGGTACCGAAGTTTTTGGTGCCACTTCGTTTGGCGTCATATCTCTTGGAGCGGACTCCTTTGGACTAAACACAACGACTGGTATTTCTTTTGGAACGGTTTCGATTGTAATTGACCGACTGATAAATATAAGTTTCGAGCAATGGGGTATACGTGCACTTGTAATGTCGGTTGCTATGGCGCTTATTGTGACTGCATTTGTTCAATTGGTGGCTTATATAACAAATCGTCTTACCAATAAATATGGGAAAAAGGATGAATCGCTTGGGCTAGGGGATGTAAAGCTCTACGCTGTATGCTGTTTGTTTTTATCGTTTGAGCAGGCATTTGCCATGTTGTTCTTGTCGGCAGTCATTGGTGCATTCATGGCAATTTACGTAAAGGCAATCAAGAAACAAGGCACTTTTCCCTTTGCTCCAGCGATAGTGTGGGCAACATTTATCGTGCTTGTATTAGATGTGCTGGTGTAGGTTGTATATTTTCATCTAAAAGTCCATCTAAAAAAATGAAAAAAGTTTTATTGAATGAATTCGGGAAACGGATTGGCTAAAAAAGTACCAACAATTTGAATCTTTGGATGTAGGCGTAGCTTCGTAGCTCACGTTAGATGCCTGAAGTTTAGATTGCCACTTTAGAAAACAAAAATGGCTTGGTATAAACCAAGCCATTGCACTTTTAACTGGTGCCGGAGGCGGGATTTGAACCCGCACGTCTTTCGACAACGGTTTTTGAGACCGCCGCGTCTGCCGTTCCGCCACTCCGGCGCAGGAATGAATTATACCTAACTTCTGCTAAAACGCCAAAGTATTTCTTAACAAATTCCAAAAATATGAAAAAGCACACCGAACCAACAAATTACTGTTGGAAAATGTTCTATGCGACATGCGCCAAATATCCAGATTGAAGGTCGTCTAGCCGCTTCATTCTTGCTCGTATATCAAGGGCGTTTCATAATACTAAGCTGTTAACTAATTACAGATATAGAGTTATTTATGCGCAGTTAGCATGTTTGTTTGATTTTAGGTATAGGGGAGGAACCGTTCATGATTAATGAAAAAATGTATGGTCTTGGTGCTGAGCCTTCTGCTATTCGTGAGCTATTCGCCTACGGCATGGCTCGTAAAGCAGAAATTGGCGACGATAAAGTATTCGATTTCAGCATTGGCAACCCAAGCGTTCCTGCTCCTGCAAAAGTTGCTCAAACTATGCACGAATTGGCAGATTGGCCTCCTGCAGAATTACATGCCTATTCTGCATCTGTTGGTTTGGACTCAACGCGCCAGGCTATTGCCGACAACTTGAATCGTCGATACGGCACCAATTATGCACCCCATAACTTCTATATGACCATGGGTGCTGCTGCGTGTCTTTCTTGCTGCATTCATGCAACTGTTCTTCCAGGTGATGAAGTTATCGTAATTTCACCTTACTTCCCTGAATATCGCGTTTGGATTGAGCAGGCACAGGGTGTTTGCGTGGAAGTTCCTGCACGCAGCGATAATTTCCAAATCGACATTGATGCTATGGATGCTGCTGTCAACGAGCGCACCAAGGCGGTAATTATCAATTCTCCTAACAATCCTGTTGGTGCAGTTTATACGCGCGAAACGCTTGAGAATCTGGCAGCATTGCTTCATAAAAAGCGCGAAGAATATGGTTCTGAGCTGTTCCTGATTTCCGATGAGCCCTATCGTGAGCTTGTTTATGACAATATCGAAGTTCCTTGGGTTCCTGATATCTATGACAATACGCTCATCTGCTATTCCTGGTCTAAGTCGCTTTCTTTGCCCGGTGATCGCATTGGATATGTGTTGGTTCCTGATGAGGTGCAGAACGCAGAGCACATTCAGAAAGCAATTTCTGGTGCAGGTCGTGCACTGGGCTATATTTGCGCACCAGTATTTTTCCAGCGTGTTATTGAAAAATGCGTGGACGAGCCCGTGAACACTGAAGCATATGCGAAAAATCGTGCTCTGCTCACCGAAGGTTTGGCCAAGCTTGGCTATCACTACATTGCGCCTGATGGTGCGTTCTATTTGTGGATGAAGGCACTTGAAGATGATGCGCAGGCATTTTCTGATCGCGCTAAAGAATATGAACTGCTGCTTGTTCCTTCTGATAGCTTTGGTGTTGGCGGTTGGGTTCGTGTAAGCTACTGCATTCCCGAAGAAGTAATTGTCAACTCAATGCCTGCTTTTGAGGCACTGAAGAAAAGCTATGAATAGCGCCAAATAAAACAGCGCGAATAAGCGAATAAAACAGCGTAAGTACAATAGCGCCGAAAACTACAGGGACGCGGGAATACGTAGTGAAGAACATAGGTGAACATACTCCTAAGAATTTTGTAATTGAAGGTGCCATCTTTGACTGTGATGGCACCTTACTTGATTCGCTTGATTCGTGGCGCGGTTTGGAGGCTGTGCTTTCTCAGGAGGCGCGCGTCCAAGTAACGCCCGAAGAACGCGCACTGTTTACCACATTTACTATTCCTGAGGTTGCTCGTTATTTTCACGAGCAGTATGGATTGCTACGCAGTGTAGATGCGGTTATCGGCTTTATCGACGACTACATGATGGACTACTACGCTCATCGAGCCCATGTTATTCCTGGAGTTCTGCCGTTTTTAGAGGCATGTGCAAGTGCGGATGTTTCAATGTGCGTAGCTTCCTCGAGTGCGCAAAAGTATTTGCAGGCAGGCCTTAAGAGCGCAGGAATTGCAGAATACTTTTCTCAAGTTTTTTCCGTTGAGGACTTAGGCTCTTCTAAGCGTGAACCTTTAATTTTTAATCATGCACAACAAGCTCTGGGAACTAATCGCGCTACAACTTGGGGCATTGATGATTCGTTCTATGCTTTGGAAACTCTTAAAAAGGCAGCTTTTCCTGCCATTGCTCTTTATGACCAGCTATCTGACGAGGTGCGCTCTCAAGCAGAAGAGCTTTGTGAATTCGCGGTATCGCGACTTGATGAACTTGTCATTTGCGATAATGTTTTGGCATTGCGAACCGATGCTTAAAGACTAAGCTATCGCCGTAAGAATGGCTGCAATAGTAGTTATTGGCATTGCGTAAACCACGATAAGCCGTGCCAAGCTGCGGTAAGTCGCACTTAGTCGCGGGATATGGCCATGCCACTTTAGTGAATTCGCTTCCTAACCAACCTGAGCAACAATTCGAGCGCATGTTTTGCGACCTCCGTGTGCACTTTCATCAAAGTCGATTTCTGGTTGGATTAGCGCAGGAATAACCGAAAGCGCACTCATGTGTCCAATGTCTTCTGGAGAATGATTATGCGCTGTGTAGCCAGAATCAGTAAGCAATAATTCGCCGCGCTGCTTTGCATGAAAATGGTGTTGAAGCCCTTCATTAATAGAAAGAATGGTTACGGCGCGTTCGTCTGCAGCACACGGACGGAATTCGCCTTCTTCAATTCCGCTTTCAATAACATTGAGCAGCGTGTGATAGAAGGTTTTGTAGTACTCGTAGAACTTCTTGAAAGACTTAGGCTTTTTACGAGCGGCGCTTTCAACATCAATAAAATCCAGAGGCAATTCGCACTTTTGCACTACATCCATCATGATCAAGGTGTAGAGCTGTACCGTTCTGCTATTGGTGAAAGACGAAAGTTCTTCCATGGTAGGAACTTCAATTTTAGGATTAGAAATTTCTGCTAGCAGCGCTTCTTTTGAAGGGAAGTAATAATACAGCGAAGAGGGGTCCATTCCTATGCGGCGAGCTAACTCGCTGACAGAAGCCTTAGCATAGCCCTTTTCGCGGAACAGATCGAAAGCGGTGGAAATAATACTATCGCGCGTAATAGAATGGTCGTCTACGCTGTGCTTGCGGTGAGCGTTCTTGGTTGGCTTGTTGGTGGATTTAGCAACGCTGCGTGCAGTCATTTTAGTAAACGATCCCTTCCTTTTCCCCAGGTATAGCATGAATGCTTGTTTGAATTGTAACAAGAGTTCAATATTATTAGATTCTGGAACCTATTCTAGTTCGATGCGGTTACTATCGGTTTTATAAAAGTAATGCATGGTTATCTTTTACCAGATTGAAATAGTGTTGCATTGCTGTTGCTGATGTCGTCTAAGAGAAAGTGATATGACATGGACGCAAAAGTTTACGAATTACTCAACGATCAAATTAACAAGGAACTGTATTCTGCGTATTTGTACGTTTCCTTCGCTGATTATTACGAAGAAGAAGGCCTCTCTGGTTTTGCAAATTGGTACATGATTCAGGCGGCTGAAGAGCGTGATCATGCTCTAAAGATTCGCGACTACCTGCACGATAATGGTTGCAAGGTTGTTTTGGGTGCCATCGCCGCTCCTGACACAACATTCTCTTCCTATATCGAACCACTTGAGGCAGGCTTGGAGCACGAGAAATACGTTACGTCTCTGATCAATAACATTTACGCTGCCGCTTATGAGGTAAAAGATTTTCGTACGATGAAGTTCTTGGATTGGTTTATCGAAGAACAGGGCGAAGAGGAAACCACCGCAGAAGATATGGTTACCAAGATGAAGCTGTTTGGCTCTGACGCCAAGGCTCTCTATGATTTAGATCAGGAATATGCTGGTCGTGTTGCTACCCCTGCCGATAGCGCTGAATAAACTTCGCTTAGTTGCATATTACTTGAGTAGGCGCGGAATAATCCTTCCGCGTCTTTCTTTTTTCTTTTAGCTGTTTGGAATTTACAGTATTTGTTGACTACATAAAATAGTAGGCAAACAAAGAAACAATGAGAGGGGATAGGGCAATGGGTAACGAAATGAACTCTGTAGAAGAAAAGCTTGCTTTTGCAAAAGAGCTGGGTGACATCGTACAAATTGGCATTGTGGTTGAAGATATGGAGAAAACCAAACAAGCCATGCGCACTATTTTTGGACTTGAATCTGAAGCTGGTGGCGAGTCGCTTTATCGTGGTTGCCTGTACAGAACCGAAGGCGAAACAGTGGATGCCCCCGTAATTTCTGCTTTCTATAACTTCTTCAATATTCAGCTGGAATTTCTGCAACCAGTAGGAGAAACTCCAAGCGTTTGGCGCGATTATTTAGATAAAGGCCAATTCGGACTGCATCATATTCGTTTTGACGTGGATGACAATGATCGCATTACCGAGCTTATGAAAGAACGTGGTATTGGCATTTGGATGGAAGGACAGTCGCTTATTAATCCAAACGCTAAATTTACCTACTATGATTCTTTGGATGAGTTGGGTTTTGTTATTGAAGTAGTAACGCGAGCCTAGTCGTTTGCGCCCAAGATAGCATTCATGATGGTGGAGACAATAGAAATTACAATGGCGGCAACAAAGCCCGATCCGAAAGTGGCAATTTCTAATCCTGCACCAAAAAGCGCGTTGCTGATTCCTGCTGCAAGATAAAGCAGAAGGGTATTAATTACGAGGTAAAAAACGCCGAGCGAAATAATGGTTATCGGAAGACCGAGCACCTGCAGAATAGGCTTTATGGTCATATTGAGAAGCGCTATTACCAAAGCAACAATAAGGATAGAGGCCCATGCTGCACCAGTGCCTATAACTTCTATGCCAGGAACTAACCAAGCAGCAACTGCGACAGCGACAAAAATAGTTATGGTGCGAAGAATGAATTGCATCGAGGCTCCTTTATAACATGCAGGTTTAATAGAGTACTGGTTTACAATGGGTACGCTAGCAAAGAAGCATGCCATTTAGCAACAAGTGCTTGGTATCTGTTGCTTGTTGGTAAGATTGCCCCTACGTGTTTTTCGCTGGTCATGCTAGCGGTAGCTCTAGACGCTGGTCATGCTGGCAGTAATTATAGATAGTTGCTTGTTCGAAGAAAGAGGGTTTTGCATGATCGTAACGGTCGAGCAAACAATCCAAAAACATAACTTATTTAATTCGGCCACGCCTGTGGTATTGATGGTCTCTGGTGGTTCGGACTCTACGGCGCTTGCTTACGTAATGCATGATTTATTTAAGCGCAATCTTGTTGGCCAGCCAGCCATCCTCCATGTGAACCATAAGCTTCGTGGAGCGGATGCCGACCAAGATCAGTATTTCGTCCAGCAGCTTGCAGACAAGCTGGATATTCCCTTTTTCGCTTGCGAAATTAACGTGGCAGCTCTAGCGCAAGAATCGGGCGGAAATGTTGAAGCTATTGGACGAAGCGAGCGATACATTGCTGCCCAACAGGCGCTGGAAAGCCTGTGTCGCCACGTGATGGTGCCCATATCCGAAGGGCGCATCGTTACTGCTCATACACAAGATGATCGTGTTGAAAACTTTTACATGCGCTCAATTGTAGGAACGGGACCAGGTGGTTTTCGTTCCATGCTGTATCGCAATGGCGCCATCGTTCGTCCGTGTTTAGATGTGTCGCGTGAGCAATTGCGGCAATATATCCAGGATTTATCGCAAGATGCCGTCGTTGTTGACGAGCAGGGTAATCGTTGGCGTGAAGATGCTACGAATGCACATACCGATAGATTCCGCGCTTTTGTTCGTCACGAGATAATTCCCAAGGCAAAGCAGCGCAATTCTCAGCTACTTGACACCTTGTGCCGAACGATGAATTTAATTGCCGATGAAGACGACTATCTTGATGCTCAGGCGAAAGAAATCGCGGAAAAACATCTTGAATGGATAGGTCTGCAGGAAGACGGAACGTATGACGGATGCTTATTCCTTCCTGAATTTGGCAGCATCGCGCGTCCATTGCAACGTCGTGTAGTTTTGGCGGTGCTGGAGACTTTTGTAGGCAGGGAAGCGCGTATTGAATCGTCTACCATAGAAGCGCTACTTTCTGCCTTCGATGAAACGGGCAAGCCTATCAGCGGATACGTTACTAACATCCAAGGAGATTTGGCGGTAAGTGCGAACAAGCGCGGGGTTTTGGTTGAGCCTATGGCGGTATTTAGAGCACGTCGAAAGCCTAATAAAGAGTTGTAAGGAGAATACATGGCAACCGTATCTATTCCCGTAAACGTAATCTTGGCTTCTAGAAGTCCTCGAAGGAAGCAGTTGCTTGAAGATGCAGGCGTGAAGTTTACGGTATTTACAGGATCGAGTGAAGTTGATGAATCGCTCGAGCCTGATTTGCGTGCTCAGCCAGCTGAAGCAGTCAAAAAACTTGCCGAACGTAAAGCAGGTGCGGTGGTTCAAGAAATTCTTGCAAGCAATCCTGTGGGTCTAGGTATTGTTATTGGCGCAGATACTACGGTAGTGCTTGATGGTGAAATGTTCGGTAAGCCCTACAGTGCCGATCATGCTCGTGAAATGCTTGGCCGCCTTTCTGGTAGGACTCATGAAGTTATTACGGGCGTTTCTGTATGGATGATCTTACTGAACGAAACCGAAGAAAATGGCGGCGACGGAAAGGTGTCGCTGGCATTTCGTTCCTTTACTGAATCGAGTTTCGTTACCTTTAAAGAGCTTTCAAAAGAAGACATCAATGCCTATGTTGCAACAGGTGAAACTATCGACAAGGCAGGCGCTTACGGAATTCAAGGCAAGGGCGGCAACCTGGTAGAAAAGTATGAAGGCGATTTCAATAATATCGTGGGATTGCCAGTAGATACCTTGCTCAAAAACTTCCCTGATATTCTGAAGGAATCCATCGAGGCAGAAGTGGCAGAACAGTGAAGATTTGCTGCAGAACGGTGACAGCAATCTTTCATGTTTAACGTGTTCGGTCTGCTTTTGTTACACTAAGCGTCGTGTATTTATAATCAAGCTCACTTTAGGGTGGGAAGAAAGGCAAATAGTGGGGCTACATCCTGATCTGGATCGCGTTCTTTTTACAGAGGACGAAATCCGCAACCGCGTCAAAGAATTAGGCGCGCGCATTACGCAGGACTATGCTGGGGAACGAATTGTTGTTGTTTCCATACTTCGCGGTGCAGCTATTTTTATGGCTGATCTGGTTCGTGAAATCAAACTGCCTCTTGAAATGGACTTCATGGCGGTTTCTTCTTACGGCAATGCTGCGAAAAGCTCTGGCGAAGTTCGCGTATTGAAAGATCTTACAAGCCCCATTGCTGGCAAGCATGTCATTATTGCGGAAGATGTTTTGGATAGCGGGCTTACGCTTCGCTATTTAATGAAGGAGCTCGAATCGCGCAATCCTGCTTCTTTGGAAATTGCAATGCTTCTGCATAAAAACACGCCTCGTCAGGCCGATATTGACTGTAAGTACATTGGTTTTGAATGTCCTGATGAATTTATTGTGGGATATGGTTTGGATTACGCAGAGCGTTATCGAAACTTGCCCTTCATCGGGGTATTGAAGCCAGAAATAATTAAGTAAAATCAGATCGGTGATTTTAGAATAGAGAGAGTTTCTTAAAAGATAAGGAATACAGCACTTTATGGCACAGACTTCCAATCCGAAAAATCCAAAAAACTTTAAGCAACCCAATCGGACAAACGTAGTCACTATTATTGTGTTCCTCGTTATTGGCGTGTTCTTCCTGTTCATGATGGGTCGCACGATGACATCGGCAACAGGGGTAACCCAAACCGATGAACTGCAGACTTCTGAATTTATGCAGGCAGTCGAACAAGGGCGCGTAAGCACTGCGGTATATGACACGGGTTCCTACACTATTACCGGTACCTATTATCCAGCTTCTACTGCAGGTGGTGCTACGGCAGATGCTTACAATGAGGCCTTCGATGCGCTGAATTCCGAGCTGGGTACCATGACCGATGATTCTGGTCGTCTGAATATCGTTGAGACTCAGCAGCTTGCAGTTGCTAATTTAGGTTCTGAGCACAACTACACGGTAACGTGGGTTGGCCAAGATTCTTTGGGCCAGCTAATGGCAGCGAACCCTGAAATTCAGTACAGCGTTCGTCTCGCATCTCCTTGGGGATCTATCTTGGCTTCCATTTTGCCTATCCTGATTATTGCGGGCTTGTTGCTGTTCTTCTTCTCTCAGATGAACAAGGCAAACAATTCGCAAATGTCTTTCGGCAAGGCAAAATCAAAAGACTACGTTGAAGAGCATCCTGACGTTAAGTTTTCCGATGTTGCTGGCGTTGACGAAGCAGTTGAGGAAATGCAGGAGATCAAGGACTTCTTGGAAAATCCTGCAAAGTATCAGTCTCTGGGTGCAAAGATTCCTCGTGGCTGCTTGCTGGTAGGCCCTCCGGGTACTGGTAAAACCTTGCTTGCTCGTGCAGTAGCAGGTGAAGCAGGTGTGCCATTCTTTAGCATTTCTGGTTCCGACTTTGTAGAAATGTTCGTTGGCGTTGGTGCTTCGCGTGTTCGTAACCTTTTCAAGAAGGCAAAGGAAGCATCGCCTTCTATTATCTTTATCGACGAAATCGATGCCGTTGGTCGTCAGCGTGGTGCGGGCCTTGGCGGCGGTCACGATGAACGTGAGCAGACCCTGAACCAGTTGCTGGTAGAAATGGACGGCTTCGAAGCAAACGATTCTGTTGTATTGATTGCTGCTACCAACCGTGCTGACGTTTTGGACCCAGCGTTGCTGCGTCCTGGTCGTTTTGACCGTCAGATCGTGGTTGATGTTCCTGATGTTAAGGGTCGTGAAAAGATTCTGAACGTTCATGCGGCAAACAAGCCATTGAGCGACGATGTTGACTTGGTAAGCTTGGCTAAGCTGACTCCTGGTTTTTCAGGTGCGGACTTGGCGAACTTGCTTAACGAAGCTGCAATTCTGACGGCTCGTCGCAACAAGCGCGTTATTTCCAACAAGGAAGTTCAGGATTCTATGGAGCGTGTTATTGCTGGTCCTGAACGTAAGGGTAGGGTTTTGGACAAGCAGACGCGTACCACTATTGCTTACCATGAATCTGGTCACGCACTTGTTGGTCACTTGCTCGAAAACGCCGATCCTGTTCATAAGATTTCGATTATTTCGCGTGGTCGTGCGCTGGGTTATACCTTGTCTATTCCTGATGAGGATAAGGTGCTCAACAGCCGCAACCAGATGCGTGATGAATTGGCAGTGTTCCTTGGTGGCCGTGTGGCAGAAGAATTGTTCTGCGATGACATTACGACGGGCGCTTCTAACGACCTTGAGCGCGCTACCAAGATGGCTCGCTCTATGGTTACCAATTACGGCATGAGCTCAGAATTGGGTGTTCAGGTATTTGGTCAGCCAAACCACGAAGTATTCTTGGGCCGCGATTATGGCAATACTCAGGACTACTCTGACGATACGGCACGTCGCATTGACGATGAAGTAGCTCGCATTATGAAGGAAGCCCATGACCGCGCTGAAGCAATTCTGTCTGCTCATCGCGATCAGATGGATTTGATGGCATCGGTTTTGCTTGAGCGCGAAACGGTTGATGGCAAGGCATGCCAGGCATTGCTTGATAATCGTTGGGATGAATACCTTCAGGAGGAAAAGAAGGAAGCCGAACAGCGTAAGCTTGAAGAAGAAAAAGCTCAGGCAGAAGCTCCTCAGGGTTCCGATGACCAGAGTGGAGCTCAGGGTGGATCCGATCTGCCTGCACCAACGGGTAATCCACAGGTACCTGCATCGGGTAATGGTTCTCAGCCTATGATGCCTGCTTCGGAGCAGCCTGCTCAACCAACGCACCATCAGCCATTCCCGCCTTCGGCAACGAATCCTTCTCGTCCAAGGCGTCCTATGCCTATTGATTTGGTAAATACCAATCCTGAGCAAAAGCAGCCTACTGAACCTACGCAGCCACAGCAACCTGCGCAACCTCAGCAACCTGGTCCAGACACTGACCAGCCTGCAGGCTCTGATACCACTCAGGACAACAAGTAATAACAAGACAGACGACAAACGTTTTACTACACACGAGGTGCCCCGAGCAATTCGCTCGGGGCTTTTTGGAGGAATAGCATGATTTGGCGATGCGGCTCTTATTCGTTTGATTCCAGAACTCCCGTAATTATGGGAATACTAAACGTTACTCCTGATTCTTTTTCTGATGGAGGATCGTATGCTTCTATAGATGAGGTGGTAGCAGCTGGTCGCCAAATGATTGAAGATGGCGCTCTTATTGTTGATGTAGGCGGAGAATCCACCCGTCCTGGTGCAGATCCCGTCTCGGAAGAAGAAGAGCTCAAGCGCGTTTTAGAGGTTGTGCGACGCTTGGCTGATGAAGACATATGCGTTAGCATCGACACGCGCCATGCGTCTGTTGCCAAAGCATGCGTAGAGGCAGGCGCAAGCATTATCAATGATGTTACGGGTTTTCGTGATCCAGAAATGGTTAAGGTAGCAGCATCGTGCGATGCGGGTCTTGTAGTAATGCACATGAAGGGTGACGATCCACGCACTATGCAAAATGAGCCAGAATATACCGATGTCGTTGATGAGGTTCTGACCTATTTGAAAGATCGCGCTAATCAGCTTGAACAGGCAGGAATTAGCCGCGATCGAATTTGTTTAGATCCTGGTCCTGGTTTTGGTAAAACCGCAAAGCAGACCATTCAGCTTATGCGAAACTTCCAGGAGTTTGCGCGTTTGGGATATCCCTTAATGGTGGCAGTATCTCGAAAAAGCTATATTGGCTATGCCTATGGAATTGAAGACGCTAAGCAGCGCGATAACGCTTCTGCTGCCGAGGCATTGATGGCATGCGAATTGGGTGCATCGATTGTTCGTACCCATAATGTTCCTCTTACCGTGAAATCTATTGAAGAAAACTTACGTCCTTATGTCTTTATTGGCATGGGCTGCAATGTTGCCCTGGTTGCCGATGAGGGCGAGGAACTTGAAGGCAAAAAAGCAATGCTAAATCAGGCAATTTCAGATATGTGCATGCTGCCTGATTCTCAGATTGTTGACATCTCTAGCTTTTATGAAAGCGAGCCAGCTTATTTTGAAGATCAGGACACCTTTGTTAATGCGGTGGTGCTTTTGCGAACTGGCTTACCTCCACAAGAGCTTTTGCGCTACTTGCAGGCAATTGAGCAGAGTTTAGGACGTGTACGGGAACGCGAAAACGGTCCGCGTACCTGCGATTTGGACATTCTTGATTATCAGGGCTATGTGTGCGAACACGAAATTCTCACCTTACCTCACCCCTTGCTTTATGAGCGCGATTTCGTGGTTAAGCCCTTGCTTGAGCTTGCTCCGCGTCATGAATTAGCAAACGGTACAAAGGTAAGCCTTGATAGCGTCAAGGTAGGCAAGGCATGGAAGTGCTAACTAATTCCACAATTCAATGGGATATTCAATCGTACGAATCTGTTGATTCGACGAACCGAATCGTAAAGCAGGCGCTTGCCGCAGGAGCAGAAGAGGGATTCGGAGCAACAGCGCTTCAGCAACAAGGCGGCTATGGCAGGCAAGGTCGCACCTGGGAAAGTCCCGTAGGTGGTTTATACACCTCGCTTGCATTTCGCCCCATAGAAAAGGGAATCCCTTTTGAAAACGTACCTCTTTTAAGCTTGGTTATGTCGCTTGCGGTGGCTCGGACTTTAACATCTTTGGTTGAAGACGCTTCAAAGATTGCTATCAAGTGGCCCAATGATGTGCTCTATGATGGTGGGAAAATCGCTGGAATTTCGCTTGAAGCTGTATCGGGCGGAATTTGCGTTGGTATTGGTATCAATCTTTTCCCAAATAACAATACTGGCGAAGTTTCGGGGAAATACCGTCTTTCGTATGTGCGAAATGAAATTGTTCAGGATGAACTTTCAGCCGAACAGCGTAGTTTTATGAGCGAGGCACTTCGCGCACTGCTAAAAGAAATCGCTTATGCTTACGAGCAGTGGGTCATGGAAGGCTTTGCTCCGTTTATAGATAACTATCGCAATTCAATGGCATTTTTAGGTAGTGCAGTGTGCTTGGAGGCAATAGACGGTTCAATTCTTTGCGAAGGCGTTATCGAAGGTGTGGATGATGAAGGGCGACTTCTTGTTCGAACTTTGTCGGGAGAGGTACTTCATGCTAATTCGGGCGAGGTGCACATAAAGGCGTTGCAATAAGTTTGAAATTTAAAACATCAGTGCCTTGAGACCGATAAGGATAAGTACGATGCCGCCGATAATGGTTGCACGATCGCCTAAAACGCTTCCGAAGCGGCGTCCTATTACAAGAGCAACTAAACAAGCACATGCAGTAGTAATGGCGATAACGCTTGCTGAAAATACCACGTTTACCGAAAGTGCCGCGAAGCTGACTCCTACCGCAAGGGCGTCAATGCTGGTAGCGATTGCCTGGAGTGCCAATACGGGCATTGTTAAAGTTTGACCAGATGAGTTAATAGAATTGGCTTGCTTGTTATCGCTTGGGTTTTGAATAGATGAAGTAATATCTTCGGTTTCTTCGTGGAAAACATCCCATATCATTTTGGCGCCAATAAAACCTAGGATGGCAAAGGTAATAATGCCTGCATACTGCGAAATAACATCGCTGACAAGTCTGCCTAAAACATAGCCAATACAGGGCATGATGCCCTGGAATAGACCAAAAGCTATAGGCATCATAAGGTTTCGAAGCTTCGAATTTCCCTGATAAATAAACGTATTTGAAATTGTGACAGCAAATGCATCCATGGCAAGCGCTAAGCCTAGGAGCATAATTTCGGTTATGGTCACAACTTGTCCTCTCTTCGCAGTTTGACCACTATAGGACATCTTTTCTGCGCAAGAAACCTTAAATGCAAAATTTTACGAATAGTAACTTTGGGAGTGGCGTAGGGGCCGTTTGTCGTCCGCGGGCGGGAGCTACCGCTTTATCCAAGGCGATACTTCAGTAAAGATTATTGATGCTCTTTGAATGGTATGGCGCTTGTGTGTTCGCAGTGGGATAATAGCGCGTGCTTGTAAATAGCAAGGTAGGAATTGGGGCTCTCTGAAGGTGACAACGGAACAAGCTGCTTGTAACCGTGATAAATGACCAAATTTGTCACGAAGCGGCATATTAAAGGAAACTTAATGACCGACCAAGACAACGAAGTGATGCAAACAAACGAAGAAAATGAGGCGAGCAAATCCGAGGTAACGTTCGCTAAGGGCTCCCTTCACAAAGGCGATACTCCAAAGCCTGGGCAAAAGCTCCACAAGGGCGATGCGCGCACTGCACGCATGGGAACAGGTTCTATTCCAAAGCTCATCATGGAATTTGCAATTCCTTCTATCGTGGGCATGCTGGTAAATGGCGCATATAACGTCATTGACTCCATCTTCCTTGGTCAGGCAATGGGAGAAATTGGTCTTTCAGTTGCAACAGCAGCAATGCCGCTCATGACCATATTCATGGCGCTTGCAATGCTTATTGGCAATGGTGGAAATGCGCTTGCTGCACTTCGTTTAGGCGAAGGTAATAAAGATGCTGCAGAAAAAAGTTTGGGTAACACGGTATGCTTAGGTATTGTTGCAGCAATTCTTGTGGCAATACTTATTCATATTCCACCCTGCGTTGAGGCAATTCTTACGCTTTCGAGCGTTACGCCAGAGATTCGTGATTATACCTACTCATTTATGTACATTCTTGCGCTTGGCTTTATCTTCCAGCTAATTGGTGCAGGTGTTAATAACTTCATCCGTACTGCAGGTGCTCCAAATCGCGCTTTGGGGACTATGGTTATTGGTACCATTTCCTGCGTTGTGTTGAATTACTTATTTGTTTTGGTATTTGGTTGGGGAGTGGTAGGAAGCGCTTTGGCTACCGTGCTTGGCCAGGCTGTTTCGTGCGTTAGTGTACTGTGGTATTTCCTCTTTACAAAAGATGTTGCCTTTAAGCTGTATTCCCGCAATCTGAAATTAGAGGCAGAAATTGTAGGCCTTATTATTTCCTTGGGTGCCGCAAGCTTTATCATGCAGCTTGCTATGTCCGTTATCAATTTCTTGGTGAACTACCTGTTGGTTATGTATGGCGGTCAGTCTCCGCTTGGTGCAGAAGCAGCACTCGCTTCAATTGGCGTTGTTCAGCGCTGTGCTATGTTTGCTGTGTTGCCTTTGATTGGTATTGCGATCGCTATTCAGCCCTTGCTTGGATACAACTATGGTGCAAGTTTAATTTCTCGCGTTCGTAGCACCCTTGGATACGGTATTTTGATTGCCACTATCTTCGGTACGGTAATGTGGGCTCTTATTCATATCTTCGCGTTTGATATCGTGTCGTTCTTTGGCATCCGAGATGATGCTCTTCGCGAATTCACGGTCTTTGCGCTCAATGTCCAGGTTTTAGTTTTGCCTGTAGTAGGCATGCAAATCGTTACTTCGAATTATTTCCAAGCAACAGGTCAGCCAATAAAGTCGGTTATTTTATCGCTTACCAGACAGGTACTCTTCCTTATCCCGCTCTATATTGTGCTGCCAATTGTTCTTCCGTATATTGCACCAGGACTTACCAGTTTGGATGCACTGTACTTCGCTGTTCCTATCGCAGATATTTTGGCAATTATCACTTCGCTGATTTTCATCGTCTTTGAATTGAAGCGTTTGAAGGGAATTGAAGCAGGAACAATTCAGGCTAAATTTGGGAAGAAATCCGCTTAAGGTTACTAAGTCGTAAACGTCGGTATTTTGCATGAGCGCTTGTTCTGATTTTTGATAGAATGAGCGCTACAGGATAGTTTTCAGATCTTGGCAGCTTCGTGGGCGTTGCTTGCTTATTTTGCATGCGCTCGTGGATTATCTTGAGGCTGCATAGCTGTTGGTAAATTTGTCTAAGAAGAGGTATCGCATGAGTGCATCTACTTCGCATCGTTTATATGGACGTTCAACGTCAATCGTCTTCTGTGCGCTGTCAATTGCCTTTATGGCGGTTTCGGCATGGATCACGATACCTTTTGGTCCCATTCCCTTTACCCTTCAGACGCTTGCGGTGATGTTTGTTTTGTTTGCGCTTAGGCCTAAAGAAGCGATGGCGGCAATTGCGGGTTATTTAATCCTTGGTGCTCTTGGTTTACCCGTGTTTTCTTCGTTTAGGGGAGGAATTGCTGCTTTAGTGGGCCCAACAGGTGGCTTTATCGTTGGATTTCTGATTGCTGGCGCGATAGCTCTTGCGGTTGGCGCATTGGTAAAAGATAAGGGCGTTTTTTCATCCGAGAATACAAAGTCGGTATTTGGAACTCCCATTAAAACAGGAACCCTTGCTCGTAATCTTGCAATGGGCGTGGTATTCCTTGTTGTTCTGTATGCTTTTGGTTGGGCATGGCTTATGTATGTTGGCCATTTAAGCGCGGAAGCTGCTTTTGTTGCGGCAGTAGCGCCCTTTATTCCGATTGATGTACTAAAGATGCTTGCTGCGGTATTGCTGGCTCAGGCAGTATCTAGGGCAACGAAATAAATAGCTAGTACGTTTCTTGAAGAGGAATTCTGAGCGCCGTCCTGAAAAAAAGACTTATAAAACGCTGCCCCAGATTAGCTCCAAATATTCTTGGGATTTATAAGACTGGTGTGCGTTATTTTTTGCAGCGTTATTTGTCTTTTTGAAGGACGAATAAGCGCGAAGCTGACTCTTCGAGGAACATACTAGCTATTTCATAGCAGGAAACGCCATAGTGAATACTGCGCCGCCTTCAGGGGCATTAAACGCTGTCACAGTGCCGTCGAAGTCTTCCACGATTTCTTTTACGATAGCTAAGCCAATTCCTGCACCGCCACTATTGCGTGCGCGTGATAAATCGCCGCGATAAAAGCGCTTAAACAGCAAAACAGGGTCAATATCGCCGATGCCGCAACCATCGTCTTTAACTGCTACGACAGAGGTGTCGTTGATGCCTGAAAGCATGATGCGCACATGTCCACCAACTTCTACATGGCGAATAGCGTTGTCTACCAAATTGATTAATGCCTGCTTTAGGCGATCGCTATTAGCCAAAATATCGGGTGCAGCACCTTCAACAGTCAAAGTAACCTCTTTGTCTTGAGCGATGGGCTCTAAGGTGTCTACCACATCTTTTGCTACATCTTCAATGTTTAAACGCCGCAAAGTATAAGCAGGCGCACCTTCTTTTGCGTGTTGCAGGGCAAGCAACCCATTGGTGAGCTTCTTTAAGCGATCTGCTTCATTAAGGATAATTTCGCAGAAATGTTCGCGAGTGGACTGCGGCATGTCAGGATCAAGCATAAGCTCTGCATTGCCGCTGATAGCGGTAAGAGGAGTGCGGAATTCGTGAGCAACGTCACTGACGAAGGTGTCTTGGCGCTCGTTGAGGGCTTTCAATTCGTCAACGCGGGTGTTGTATGCGCGATTAAATTCCCCAATGCTTTCCGACAATTCGTCAACTTCACGCATAACGCCTGTTGGAGTAAAAGCAATGCTGGTATCTCCTGCTTTAGAGGACTGAATTTTGCGGACCAGCTCCGTTAGGGGACGACTAATAAAATGCGCGATAAGTAAACTGATGAAGTAACAGACACATCCAATAGGAATAAGGGTTAGCAAGATGGTGCGGGGACAATCAAAAATAAAAATTGCCCCGAGTGCCGTAAGCGCGCTTGCCAAAATAGCCAAAAGAGTAGCCAAAAACGAAATATGCGTGAAAAGGCGCATGGGTTTTTCTTCTTTTGGGGTATTTATGTAAGGCGGTTCGGTAGGTCGAGGCATAGTAGACACTTCTTTTGATTACGTTATTTCTTGAAGCGATATCCATAACCGCGAACGGTTTCAACTAATTTTGGATCGTATCCTGCTGCTTCGATTTTATCGCGTAAACGTTTGATATGGGTATCTACCGTTTTTGTTTCGGTGATAAATTCCCAGTTCCAGGCGTCGTGAAGCAAATCTTCGCGGGAAACAACCTTTCCAGCATTACGCATAAGGCAGGCAAGCAGTTCGAATTCGCGCGGAGTTAAGTCGATGGGGCCCTTGTCGCCTTCGGCTATATGCGTGTCTTCGTTAAGGGTAATGCCGCCAGCAGAAATTTCGTTAGCAGAAATCATGTCGTTGCCTTGGGTGCGGCGAAGAAGTGCTCTAGTGCGTGCGAGTAATTCGCGAACACCAAAGGGTTTTGCCAGGTAGTCGTCTGCGCCAAGTTCAAGACCAACAACTTTGTTCAATTCGGTATCGCGTGCAGAAAGGAACAAAATGGGAGTAGACATTTTTGCACGAATGCGACGGCATAATTCATAGCCATCAATGCCAGGCAGCATAATGTCGAGAATGAATAAATCAAAATGCTGCTGTTCAATTTTGCGCAGCGCCTCTTCGCCGTCAGAGGCTATTTCGGTAAGATAGCCTTCCTTTTGCATGGCGTAGCTTACAAATTCTGTGATTGATGGTTCGTCATCAACAATCAAAATACGTGCAGGTGTGTTTTCCATACGATCACCCTCCAGCTAGTATCCTTAAACGCTTCATATATAAAGCTCGTACTGTCTCTGTTCAATAGTATGGTAGCATTCGCAAGTAGTGCATACTATGAAAGGGACTGTCAGAAACATGTTACTTGCAATTGACGTGGGGAACACTCAAACCGTACTTGGCATTTATGACAATGACGAGTTGGTTCATATGTGGCGTGTTGCTACCAATGTCGATCATACCAGTGATGAGCTTCGCATTAAGCTTCATACGCTTATGGTGGCAGAAGGGCTTGAGTATTCTCATATTGACGGAGCCATTTTGGCTTCAGTTGTACCTGCTCTTACCCATAACTGGGAAAAAGCATGTTGCCGTTCGTTTGGCGTTGAAACCTTGGTCGTTTCAGCGGCAAGTTCGGGACATTTAATCAATGTTGACTTAGAGAAATTCCCTGAGTTGGGCGCCGATCGTGTAGCTGATGCTGTGGCTGCGAAAAATCTCTACGGCGATCCTGTTATCGTGGTGGACTTCGGAACTGCTACTAACATGGAGATAATCGGCAAGGGCGGCACGTTCTTAGGTGGCATTATTGCGCCAGGTGTTGAATCTTCTATGCGTTCGCTTTTTACACGTGCTGCGCTTCTTCGCTCTGTGGAGCTAGAAGATCCTGGCACGGCAATTGGTAGCAGTACCGCAGAATGCTTGAAAGTAGGCATGGTATATGGCGAAGCTGCACGTGTAGATGGATTAGTGGATCGCGTCTTTGACCAGTTAGGTTATGAGGCAACCGTTGTTGCAACGGGCGGACTTGCCCATCGCATTGCTCCTCATTCGAGACGAATTACCGAAATAAATCTCGAATTGACCTTACAGGGATTACGCATGATCTATAACGAGCTTTCGCGTTAAAATTTTTCCAAGGCAGGACAAACCGTGAATGGCGTAGTTGCGTCTGCTTCACCGCGCAACCTTGGGTATGTGGGTGTTGTCAGGAAAGCGCTGCGTGAATCAAACCGTGGGCGAAGGAAGGTAGGCTTACACAATGCTGAGCGATATCGAAATTGCACAAGCAACAGAACCTCGCGACATTACTGAAATTGCTGAAAAGGCAGGAATTAATCCCTCGTATTTGGAATGTTATGGCCGCTCAAAGGCCAAGGTTGACTACAACTTGCTTCGCAACGAAACTCATGAGCCTGGTAAGTTGATTTTGGTAACAGCAATTAACCCAACTCCTGCAGGTGAAGGTAAAACTACTACGACTGTAGGTTTGGGCGACGCTCTTTCTCGTTTGGGCAAAAAGACCGTTATTGCGCTGCGCGAGCCTTCCTTGGGTCCCGTATTTGGCATTAAGGGCGGTGCTGCTGGTGGTGGCTACGCTCAGGTTATCCCCATGGAAGATATCAACCTGCATTTCACGGGTGACTTCCATGCAATTGGTGCAGCAAATAACTTGCTTGCAGCTTTGTTGGATGCTCATATTCATAATGGCAACGAACTTAATATTGATGTTCGTCGTATTACCTGGAAGCGCGTTGTAGACATGAACGATCGCCAGCTGCGTAATATTGTGTGCGGCTTGGGTGGCAAAGCTAATGGTGTACCTCGCGAAGATGGTTTTGATATTACGGTTGCTTCAGAAATTATGGCAATCTTCTGCTTGGCAACTTCTATCACCGATCTGAAAGAACGCCTTGGCCGCATTGTTGTTGGCTACACTCGCGACGACAAGCCAGTAACGGCTCATGATTTACATGCAGAAGGCGCTATGTGTGCTCTTCTAAAGGATGCTTTAAAGCCAAACTTGGTACAAACCCTTGAAGGAACTCCTGCATTTGTTCATGGTGGTCCTTTTGCAAATATTGCTCATGGTTGCAACTCTATTATGGCAACGCGCATGGGTCTGGCTTTGGGTGACTACTGTGTTACGGAGGCAGGCTTCGGTGCAGACTTAGGTGCAGAGAAGTTTTTGGATATCAAGTGCCGCCTTGCAGGTATTCAGCCTGATGCAGTTGTTGTGGTAGCAACGGTTCGTGCTTTGAAGAACCATGGTGGTGTACCTAAGGATCAGCTGAACGACGAAAATCTGGAAGCACTGGAAGCTGGTCTTCCTAATTTGCTTCAGCATGTAGAAAATATCACCAAGGTATATAAGCTTCCTTGTGTTGTTGCAATTAACGAATTCCCAACCGACACTCAAGCAGAGATCGATCTGGTACGTGAAAAGTGCCAGGAGCTTGGCGTTAACGTTGCACTTTCTCAGGTTTGGGCAAAGGGCGGCGAAGGCGGCGAAGAATTAGCTGAAGAAGTTCTGCGTCTTTGCGGACAACCAAGTGAACTTGAATTTGCTTATCAGGATGATCTGGGTCTTGCAGAAAAAATGGAAGCTATTGCTAAGCGTATTTATCATGCTGATGGCGTAAACTTCACGCCTGCTGCTAAGAAGCAGATTGCTCAGATCGAAGGCATGGGCTTTGCACATATGCCTGTATGCATGGCAAAGACTCAGTACAGTTTCTCTGACGATGCTTCTAAGCTTGGTGCTCCGCGCAACTTTACTATTACGGTTCGTGAAGTAAAGGTTTCTGCAGGTGCAGGTTTTGTAGTTGCTCTTACGGGTAATGTTATGACCATGCCTGGCTTGGGTAAGAATCCTGCTGCATTTAAGATTGACGTGGATGAATCTGGTAAGATTTCTGGCTTGTTCTAAACAGAGCTTGCTTTAAGCTTGCTGGTTTTAAGGCTGTTTCAAGATTTAAGGCATCTTCAAGCTTGTTTTAAACCCGTCTTAATCTGGTAGCTTAGTTCAAGCTGGCTGAATAAACGTTGACTGGCGCCTCTATTACTTTGACTTGTTTGGTTTGTCTTAAGTAATAGGGGCGCTTTCCTTCGTATATAATACGAACAGTTTCGAAACATCCTAATTCTAGAAAGCAAGCTATTGATTGATAAAACATTTATTTCTGAAGTAGCGGCAGGCACCCCAACTCCTGGCGGTGGTGGCGCTTCTGCGTATTGTGGTGCACTTGGTTCTGCGCTTTTGTCTATGGTGGGCAATTTGACAGTTGGCAAGAAGAAGTACGCCGATATTGAAGACGAGGTTCAAGCGCACCTCGATCAGCTCAATGAAGTTCGTGAAGAATTGTTCGACTTGGTAGAGCGTGATGCTGCGGCATTTGCGCCTTTGGCTCAAGCATTCAAGCTCCCAAAGAATACTGAAGAAGAGAAAGCACAGCGCCACGAAGTTATACAAGCTGCATTGATTGATGCTATTGCAGTTCCTTTTGCCATCATGAACGCTTGCGATCGCGTTATAGAACTAAGTGATTTTTTGGCGCACCATGGAAATCAAAGCGCCATTTCTGATGTGGCTACGGGCGTTTCTTTTGCAAAGGGCGCTCTCAAAGGTGCGGCCCTTAATGTATATGTAAATGCCGCTATGTTGGACGATCGAGCTATGGCAACGCGCTATACTGATGAAGCGGACAGATTGATTGTTGAAAGTGGTCGTCGCGCGGACGAGATTTACAACTACGTGTTAGAGGAAATCAGGTAACTACAATGACTCACGTTTTGCATTCCCGCCCAGTTACGGAAGCTATTGCGGAAGATTTAACTCATCGTATTGAACGATTGAAAATTTTAGGTATCGAACCAACGTTGGCATTGGTTCGTGTTGGTGCTCGTCCTGACGATTTGAGTTATGAACGTACGGCAGTTCGCCGAGCTGAATCACTGGGTATTACAACACGCGTTTTCGAATTGCCTGAAACTGCATCTCAGGAAAAGTTGCTTTTGCAGCTTCGCCGCATCAATGGCGATTCTAAGATTCACGGATGCTTATTGTTCCGCCCACTTCCAGAAAACATGGAAGAAAAGCTTGTAAGCGATGAACTTGCTATGGCGAAGGATATCGATGGTATTTCTACCGCTTCTTTGGGTGCGGTATTTACCGATGCGGTTGAGGGTTATGCGCCTTGTACCGCTGAAGCATGTGTAAAGATGCTAGACCATTACAACATTCCTGTTGAAGGAAAGCACGTAGTAGTTGTTGGTCGTAGCCTTGTGGTGGGCAAGCCTGTCGCCATGCTTTTGCTTCGTCGCAATGCGAGCGTTACCATCTGTCATTCTCGCACAGCTGATTTGGCTGAAATTACCCATACGGCAGATATTGTAATTTGCGCAACGGGACGTGCACGTGCTTATGATGCGCGTTACTTTAAGCCTGGTCAGGTTGTGCTGGATGTAGGTATTAATTTCGACAAGAATGGTAAGATCTGCGGCGATGTTGATTATGACTCTGTCGAGCCCGTTGTGGATGCCATTACTCCTGTTCCTGGTGGTCTGGGTTCAGTTACCACGTCCGTTACGATGGAGCACGTAGTAACCGCAGCGGAAAAGACTATCCGCTAGAGTTTTACCGCAATATAACGTGATACACTCAAAGCGCCAGGCTCTCGTGTTTGGCGCTTCGTTTTTAATGGCGGAAAAAGGTAACGTATATGAGTGAACAATGGGTAGAAATTGCTACAACCGAATCTGCAAGTGAAACCAAGCAGGTAGCAGCAGCGCTTGCCATGGTTGTTGGCCCTGGCGATGTAATTACCTTAGATGGTGATTTAGGGGCGGGTAAGACCCAGTTCACTCAGGGGATAGCTGAAGAACTCGATATCGAAGGACCTGTCACGAGCCCTACGTTTAATCTGGTTATAACGTATGATGACGGGTGCCTGCCTTTGCACCATTTCGATCTGTATCGTCTTGAAAGTTCAGAGGAACTTGAAGATATTGATTTTTACGGAATCGTTGAAGGCGATGGAGTTTCATGCATCGAATGGGCTTCAAAGTTTCCTGATGATATGCCTGAAGATAGGCTTGAAGTGTACTTGGAAGTAGTTCCAATAAGCGCAGATGGCAATTCGCGTCACGTAAAAGCGCGAGCATTCGGCTCTGCTTCACAGTTGCTGGACTTCTGGCAGCAAGCACTGAAATAGAACGGAATCATATGAAGGATTTTGTACTAGCTTTTGATACTGCAAATGAAATGATTTCGGTAGGATTAGGACGTCTTGATCGCAAGGCGTGCTCCATCGAATTAGTTGCTTCAAAAGAAACAGAAGCTTTTCGTGCGTCGAACGTAAAATTGCTTCCTGAAATTGATGCTTTGCTTGGTGAAGCAGGAATTTCTCGTGATGATATTGCATGTGTGGTGTGCGGTCGTGGTCCAGGGTCCTTTACGGGCGTACGAATTTGTATGGCAAGTGCAAAAGGCATCGCCATAGGCTTGGGAGTAGCGTTATTTGGCGTATCTACAGCAGATGCTCAAGCCTGGCAACAGTGGGATACTGGCGTGCGTGGCTCAGTTGTAGTTCTGGGCGATGCTATGCGCAAAGAAGTGTATCCCGTGCGTTATGTTTTGAGCGATTCGGGCATCGATCGTCTTAATTCGGATTTTGTAATGAAAGCTGCTGAGCTTCCTGTGTGGCTAGACAGTGGTTCGAAGGTCGAGACCCTTATTACAGGTGATGCCCTAAAAAAGTATTCAGGTTATTGCGAAGGGTTTGGTACTCTTGCGCAGGAATACTGCTATCCAACGGGAAAAGGACTTTTATTGGCTGCGCAAGCAGCTTGGCAGGCAGGGTCGCTCGATCCAGATAATGCAGCACTGGGCGATCCGTGTGTGGTGCTTCCTGTATATACGCGTCTTTCGGATGCTGAAGAAGCCGAACGCGCTAAGTTTGCCAAGCAACAACAGCAACAGCAGCAGGTGGGGGCGCAGCAGCAAACGCAGCAGGCTGAAGTCCAGCAACAAGTACAGCAGCAAAACTCCTCGCAGCCAGCAGTGATTTCACAATCAGCGCAAGTTGTTTCAGGGGCAGTTGAATCTCTTGAAGAAAAAGACCTTACCTCAGGCGTTCAGGGTGGTGCGATAATTCGCTATCAGCCTCTTGAAGCCGTGTGGGTTTCTGCGGTGGAGGCCCTTGAGGCCCAAACGATGGGAAGCGATGCGTGGCATGCCTCGCAGATCTTGGATGAACTACCACGAGGTGATCGTACCTGGTGGGCAGCGTATGAGATGAATGACTCTTCCAAGCGTGCAGTTAGTCCAGAGGACGCAAAACTTATTGGCTATGCGGGCGGCTGGATTGTTGATGGGCAGGTACAGGTACTTAAAGTTGCAACTGACCCCGCATATCGTCGTCGCGGTATTGCGCAGGAACTGCTTGCCCATATCGCTCGTGATGCACGTGATTTAGGTGCGACGGAAATGACTCTTGAAGTGCGTCTTTCTAACACAGGTGCGCATGCCTTTTATGAGCGCCTAGGTTTAAAGCGCATTGGTGTTCGTCCTCGTTATTACTCCGATAGGGAAGATGCGGTTATTTATACGGGACCACTCCCTTTGGCTGAACATGATGTGGCAGGCATGGAGTTGCGCCTTAACGATGCCGTAAAGGCAGCTGATGCGAATACGTCCGCTCAACCCGATCAGTATCTTGATATTCAAGGCAAGCTCATTCTTGCCGTCGAAACTTCTTGCGACGAAACGGCTGCCGCACTTATTGATGAAGCAGGCACTATTGTTTCTGATGTTGTGGCATCACAGATTGATTTTCATTCCCGTTTTGGTGGTGTAGTGCCCGAAATTGCAAGCCGCAAACATATTGAAGCTATTGGTGGAGTGGCCCAGGAATGCCTTGAGCAGGCACGCATCCGTACCGGTAAGGCTGATTTAGGTTGGCACGATTTGGCAGCGGTTTCGGTTACCTATGCCCCAGGGTTAGTTGGTGCACTTGTGGTTGGACTCGCCTTTGCTAAAGGACTTGCTTGGGCAGCGGACAAACCTCTTATTGGAGTGAATCATTTGGAGGGCCATCTGTATGCAAATAAGCTGGCCTGTCCTGACATTGAGCCGCCTATGGTGGTGTCGCTGGTTTCAGGTGGTCATACCATGTTGGTTCATGTTAAAGACTGGGGTAATTATGAAACCATGGGTACTACCTTGGATGATGCGGTGGGAGAAGCCTTCGATAAAGTAGCTAAAGCTATGGGCTTGGGTTATCCAGGTGGTCCGCTTATTTCTAAGCTTGCAGAAAAGGGTAATCCAAAAGCAATTCAGTTCCCTCGTGCGCTTATGCATTCGGGCGACTTGCAGTTCTCGCTTTCTGGTCTAAAGACTTCGGTTATGACCTACTTACAAAAAGAAAAGCAAGCAGGTCGCGAAGTGAACCAATCGGATGTAGCGGCAAGTTTCCAGGCTGCAGTTATTGACGTGCAAGTTGCAAAAGCCAAAACAGCTTTGCAAGAAACAGGAGCTAAAGAATTCTGTCTTGGTGGGGGTGTGGCAGCTAATCCTGAACTGCGTCATGCCTACGAAGAAATGTGCGATGAAATGGGCGTACGATTAACCATGCCGCCACTATCGGCATGTACCGATAATGCTGCCATGATTGCGCTGGTGGCATTGGATCGCTATAAGGCGGGTAAGTTTTTCAGCTTGGATTGCGATGTAGCTGCTCATGCCGCGCTTGATGATGCGTACTAATATTTTTTCATAATTGGAGCCGCTCTTTTAGAGCGGCTCGACACCGTAAACGTATTGCTTGCTTTCTTGGTCTATTCAATCACATATGCCGCAACGATTTCAGCGCAGTAGACGGTGTGGAAATCGCGGAAGCCATTTTCGTCAGCTGGATAGTTTTTCTCTAGCGTTTCTTCGTCAAGAACGCTTAAATCTTGGTCCTGCACATAGCAAATTTTACATTCAAGGGTGAGGGGTAATTCACGAATACCTGGTGCAGAAACTACTTCAGGCTCTTCAAGGGTTAAACCAAGTTCGGCAATTTTATCCATATCGCGGCCGGACTTAGATCCGCATACAGCGGTAATCTTCTTGTCGAATTCGCCAACAGGAATATTGACGGTAAATTCGCCTGTGGCATCTAAGAATTCCTTGGTAAAACGATTTTGGCGAATGAAGGCGGTAAACAGAGGCTTGTGCCATTCGATGCCAAGTGTACCCCAACTAATAGTCATGGCGTTTACACGATCACCATTTTTGGTGGTAAGCAAAACACCATTCTTAACGCCTTGCATAATTTCGGATGCATGTTCAATAGGATCAATTGCGCGCTTCATTAGTTCCTCGTTTCTTCAGGTTGATTTTCAAAACAGAGTGTAGCGCAAACTTCCATGAAACGGTAAGGCACGCTTAAGGTTGCTGTTAGGTTGCACGCGTATCGTTGTAGATGTCAAAGAAAAAGACGTGGCAACAAATAAAGAGGTGCAGCCATGAACACAAGCATGATAAAACTGCTCGGAATTTTTGCCCTATCAGTTGCTTTAGTGTTTCTGGAGGGGCTGCTTCCTGAGCGGCGTCGCACAAAAGTACGTAACACGGAAACACGTAACACAAAAGCGTCTACACGGTATCCGAACTTGTTAGCTAATTAGATGATGACGCGGGTAGGACGCAGGCGGGATGTAGGCAGTTGAAAGAAATTATTGGGTAGTTAAATGAAAGCGGGGCGATAATCATGGACGACAAGCAGGGAACTATCGCGGGATTGCTTTCATGCGCGGTTATTCTTGTTATTGCGCTCTTTGTTCTTATGAGTAGTGGTGGGCTGTAGATTAATCCTTATACGCAATATGTACCGCAGCAACACCGAAGGTAACATTGGTGTATTCCACGCGTGAAAAACCAGCATCTTTCAGCATCTTGGTAAAGCCTTCCTGGTTCGGGAAGGCTTTAATTGATTTTGCCAGGTATACAAAGCCCGATGCGTCACCCGTGACGATTTTTCCCCAGGCAGGAATACCCCAGCGCAAATAGATACGGTAGCCCAAACGCATGAGAGGGTTCGGCGGTGTAGAGAACTCCAACACACACAGTGCGCCACCTGGTTTTAATACGCGATACATTTCTGATAAAGCTCGTTCGCGCTCAGGCATATTACGAATGCCGTAGGACATGGTAAGAATGTCGAAGGATTCATCTTCGTAGGGAATATCCTGACCGTCTACTACTGCCAGTTCAACAGGGACCCCTTTAGCTTCACCTGCATCAAGGCGGGCTTGCGCCACTTCGAGCATGGCGGGTGTGTAGTCGGAAAGCACAATAGAAGCAGGTGGCTTTTGCGCGCAGGCGGTAAACGCCACATCTCCCGTTCCGCCCGCGATGTCCAGTAAGCGTGACTGTGAAGTGATGGGCGATTTATCGATTAATGTGCGCAGCCAACTACGATAACGACCAAAACTCGAAAGCGCATTAAAGCGCTCATATTTCCAGGCAATGTCGGTAAAAATCTGCTTTACGCGTTTCGAAGAAAGTTCAGCAGGAGCGTCTTCACCTGTGGCGGTGTCGATGGAATGTGCGGCAGGGGTATCCTTGTCCGTGGCGGTGTCGATGGAGTGCGTGGTTTCGCGGGCTTCGTTCGAATCTATAGTCATAAGGTATGGGTTCCTCTTCTGTTTTTGTAATGCGCATATTTTAGCGCCCTTTGCCGTATTCGCATATCCATGTACTGTGAATCACGATGAATTAACTTAGAATAAAACGCTTCAATGCTATCATGACTAAGAATTATTGGGTCAGGAGGAAAAGCATGTTATTGTGCGCGAAATATATTGTGCCCGTTTCATCCGAACCTATGGAAAACGGTGCGGTACTTGTTCGTGATGGCGCTATTGCCGATATCGGCACGGCAGAAATGATGCGTCTTCGCTATCCAGATGAAGAAGTTAAAGATTTTGGAATGGCAGCGCTCACTCCTGGTTTTATCGATTTGCATGCGCGCGTAGAAGATGGCGTTTTGCGCGGTCTTATTCGCGACCTGCCTTTTGTTGAATGGCGCAAGAATATTGGCGATTTACGCAGTCGTATTTCTTCGAAAGAAGCATACGATTCAGCTTATCTGGGTTGTCTAGAGGAACTTTCTGCGGGCGTTACTACTATTGGCGATACTACCTCAACGGGTGCAGCAGTGTTCGCTGCTCAGGATTGTGGTTTGCGTGCAGTGGTGTATCGCGAAGCAGGTGCTATTGATAAGCGCCTGGTTAATTATGCTATGAAAAAAGTTGATAGCGATTTGGAAAAGTGGTCCCAAAGTGTAGACGAAGACCGAATCGTATTAGGTATTGCGCCCGATCCCGTATATGAATGCCATCCTGAGCTGTATCGCAGCGCTGCAAAATATGCGGCAGAGCATAATAACTTGCCTATTGCTATGAAACTTGCAGGCAGCAATGAAGAGCTCCGTTTTGTAAAGGACGGTGCAACGGCAGGTCTCGATAGCACGGTCGATCATCGTGGATTTGTGGAAGTTCCCCCTTGGTTGCCAACGGCGGTAACTCCCGTTAATTATGTACTGAACTGGGGCTTGTTTGAAGCTGAAAACGTAATGATAGTTTATGGCGTAAATGTTTCTGAAGATGATATTCGCCATTTGCGTGATTACGATGTTGCAGTTGCAACATGCCCAAGTCTTAATGCTCAGCTGGGCATGGGCGTTGCTCCTGTAAGTGAGTATTTACGCTCTGGTTTGCGTATTGGCCTGGGTACCGGTGCTCCTGGTTCGGTGAACTATCTGGATATGTTTGCTGAAATGCGTTTTGAGCTTATGGTCCAGCGCGCATTAAGTCGTGAATTCCTTAATCCACAAACGCTGCTTGAAATGGCAACGCTTCGTGCTGCGGAAGTTTTGCGCCTTGATGACAAAATTGGTTCATTGGAAATTGGTAAACTGGCAGACATTATTGCTATCGATTTGTCTGGCTCTCACCAAACTCCAACAACAGACCCTGTTACGGCGTTGCTAGGATCGGCAAGCAATAGCGATGTAGTTATGACTATGGTTAATGGCAATATTTTGTATGAAGCAGGAAGGCTTCATGTGGGAGAAGGCGCAACTAAGGTTATTGCGCATGTGCTAGAGGTTCGCGGACGCTTGCGTTCTTAACCTCTGGTCGATTCGCACCGCCAGGTAGATATATTCTGCGTTAAGGTTTCCCACAACGAGAAAGAAGTTTTGGTTTATGGCCAACAAGAAACAAAAAATGACAGCAAAACAGCTCAAAGAACGTGAAGAACGTGCTTTGGAGCGTAAGCGCAAGGCGGAAGAAAAAGCAGCACGTAAGGCATTGTTGTGGCGCATTTTCGTCATTGCCGTCTGCGTCATTTTGATTCTCGCTTTATCGCTTCCCACTATGGGACTTATGTTCCTGGGAGGAAATTAATATTTCGATGTCGCAGTGCTTGCCTGGGCGATTATTTGCTCAAGGTGAATAGCTATTCGCTTTTGGGCTTACTGTTACTAGGTAGAGCTGCTAACAGAGAGAAAGAAGTGTAACTTGTTCGGTATCGGCGGATTCGAGCTGTTCATAATTTTATTGTTCGGCTTTCTGATATTTGGGCCTGATAAGTTGCCAGAAATGGCAAAGACCCTTGGTGCTGCTTTGCGCAAATTCAAGCAAGCCCAAGCCGAAATGGAATCGGTTATTAAAGGCGAAGTGTTAAATGTAGAAGGCGATCAGGGTAAAAAGGCTGCTTCAGCTAGCTCGCCTTCAGAAAAAGCGAAACCTGCTCCTACGGTTACTCAGGAAAGTTTTGCACAGCGCAAGGCACGCTTCGATAAGGAACGTGCAGAACGCAAGGCGGCAGAAGAGCGCCAAACTATTGAAGCTAATCGCAGCGCCATGAAAGAACAAGCTGCAAAAAATGCTCGTGCGGCAAACGCCCAGGCTTCCGCTGATTTGGAGAAGCAAGCTCAAACACAGGCACCCCAAAAGCCTGCTCTTACTCCAGAAGAGCTTTTTGGCGCTAAGCCAATTCAGAATAAACCTGCACCAAAAGCAGTTCAGGTAGCTTCGTCTGAAAGGGGTGAGTAATCATGCCAATCGGACCAGCCCGTATGTCGCTTATGGAGCATTTAGGCGAATTACGAATGCGTTTGGTGCGCATCGTTGTATGCCTTATTGTGGCTACGTTGGTGTTCTATTTGGGAACCGATACCGTAGTACAGTTCTTGCTTGCTCCTGTTGCGCAATATATGCCTCTCGATGAATCGGGACAGGTACAGCTTAATGTTTTCGGTGCATTTGATGCATTTTCGGTACGTATTACGGTAGCGCTTTGGACTGCTCTTGTGGCAACGGCACCTATTACTTTGTGGCAGATTCTGGCCTTTTTCTTGCCTGCATTAAAGCCAAAAGAACGTAAATGGTTTGTGCCAACCTTTATTGCGGCGCTTTGCTTATTCATTGGAGGCACCGTATTTTGCTACTGCATTATTTTGAATCCTGCTTTCCAGTGGCTAACTGATCAGGCAACAGGTTTTGCCACTATCATGCCGGAAGCCGCGCAATGGGTAGATATCATTATCAAGTTTGAATTGGGCTTTGGCATTGGTTTTGAAATGCCTTTGGTTGTGTTCTACCTGGTAATGTTTGGCATAATTCCTTACAAGAAGCTTCGTGCCAGCTGGCGTGGTATGTATGTTGGTCTGCTGGTTTTTTCTGCGATGGTTACTCCCGATGCATCGCCTGTGACTATGGGTTTGATGTTTGCGGCGATGGTTGTTCTGTATGAAATAAGTTTGTTGGCAGCGCGTGTTGGCTTGGCAAAACGTATTAAGCGTCAAGAGGAAGCACGCAAACAAGAGCAACTTGAAGCTGAAGAAGCAAAGGCTGAATTGAAATACGCTAAAACCAAGTTCAAAGAACATTTGTGGGGAAGCGAAGACGAAAAGAGGTAAACGCCGTGCATGAATTGGGAATTATGAGTGGCGTTATGGATTCGGTTCAGCAAGCAGCAAATGATGCTGGTGCGGATCGTGTCTTAAAAATCAGCCTTTCGGTAGGAGAAATGACTGAGGCAATCGAAGATGCGCTTCGGTTCGCTTTTGAGGCCCTTGCAGAAGGCACTATGTGTGAAGGTGCTGAATTGGAAATCACTATGATCCCGCCCAAGAGTATTTGTCTTGAGTGTGGTCTTGAATACGAGCACGATAGATTCCATATGCTTTGTCCCGAATGTGGCAGTGCATTTTCAGAGCTCTTACAGGGCAAGGAATTACGAATTGATTCCATTGAAGTAGATATTCCCGACGAAGAGCAAACTTCTGCCGACGCGTAGGCAATGATACGTTATTGTGTATTTGTAACACTGCTCGCTATAAGGCATAGACACTAAAAGGTTTTACTGCGCGTGTTCTTTAAAAAGCGAACACCAAAGAAAACGTGAACATTGTGTTCAGGAGGCATCTTATGCAGATTGATTTAAAACAACCTATTCTTGATAAGAACGACAAGCTTGCCCAGTCTAATCGTGAATTGTTCAAAGAGAAGAAAGTATTTGTGCTGGATTTGTTGGCATCTCCTGGTTCTGGCAAAACTTCAACTATCTTGGCAACTATTGAAGCACTACGTGATGAATTTAATATTGCGGTAATCGAAGGTGATATTGCTTCTTCGGTTGATTCCGAAAAGATAAAAGAACAGGGTATTGCCGCAGTGCAGATCAACACGGGCGGTGCTTGTCACTTAGAAAGCGACATGATTCGTCGTGCGGTTGACGTGCTTGATTTGGATAATCTTGACCTTATCATTGTTGAAAATGTAGGCAATTTGGTTTGCCCGACCGATTTTGACTTGGGCGAAAACATGAAGGCTATGATTTTGAGTGTACCCGAAGGTGATGATAAACCGCTCAAATATCCTGGCGTTTTCCAGGCTTCAAAGGCTATTGTTTTGAACAAGATTGATACGTTGCCTGTGTTCAGCTTCAATAAAGAACTGTTCTACGATCACATTAAGAACTTGAATCCTACGGCACCTATTTTCCCTATGTCAGCAACAAATGGTGAAGGGGTAGATGCTTGGGCGAATTGGCTGGCAGAACAAATTCGCGCGCTGTAAATTGCGCAATAATGAGGGCTGCGGACAAAAAGCTGCGGGGCTTCACCTTATGCGCACGGCAGCTGACCGAAGCTAAAACATAAAGTAACAATTTATAAAACTTATCTAAAAATCTTGGGACAATATGAGCTCTTCCTGACACGGTAGAGCAAAAGATTCATCAAAAAACGCCTGTTCAAACCAAAGAACTTAATAAAGATACTGGTCGTTTAATCTCATATAGAAATCTAAGTGTCATGCACTCATATTTTCTTCATGATGGGTTGCATTCCTTGATTAAGTTGCTAATATGTATAGGCGTTAGCACTCATAAGGTTTGAGTGCTAGCCACTTAAAGTTTGACTGCTAATTGTCTGCACCATACGTTTGGGCGCAAAAGCACGTAATGCCTTACAAAAGCAAAGCTGGCGCAAACAAAGCAGAGCGGTCTTTCTGTGTTGGAACTTTGGTAATAAGGCGCGCGAGTAAAAGTTTGCGATTAACTCGGCACGAGCTTTCTCTTGCGCGATTTAGAACTTAAGAAAGGAAGTACGTTATGAATCTTAAGCCAGTTGGTGATCGCATCGTCGTTAAGCAGGACGAAGCACAGGAAACCACTGCAGGCGGTCTGTATATCGCAGCTGATTCTAAAGAAAAGCCTCAAACGGGTGTTGTTCTGGCTGTAGGCGAGGGCAAGATCAACAACGAAGGCAATCATCTTCCCATGCCAGTTAAAGAGGGCGACCGCGTTCTCTATGGTAAGTATGGCGGAACCGAAGTTGACGTAGATGGCGAAAAGGTAATGATTCTTCGCGCTGATGACATCTACGCAGTATTTGCTGAATAAAGACCACTCACTTTAGTAACACTTCTTTGAAAGGAATTGTTTTTATGGCAAAGGAAATTAAGTTTGAGGCTGATGCCCGTGCTGGCATGGCTGAAGGCGTCAAGAAGCTTGCTGACGCCGTTAAGGTAACTCTTGGCCCTAAGGGTCGCTATGTTGCACTCGAGCGTTCTTTTGGTGCTCCTTTGGTAACTAACGACGGTGTAACGGTTGCTCGCGAAGTTGAGCTGGAAGATCCTGTAGAAAACATGGGTGCTCAGCTGGTTCGTGAAGCTGCAGTTAAGACCAACGACGTTGCTGGTGACGGTACTACCACCGCTACCTTGCTCGCAGACGTTATCGTAAGCGAAGGCCTTCGCAATGTAACTGCTGGCGCAGACGCACTGGGTATTCGTCGCGGCATCGTAAAGGCAACTGATGCAGTTGTTGCTGCTATCAAGGAAGATGCAACCGAGATTACCACCAAGGATCAGATTGCTAACGTTGGTACCATTTCTGCGGGTGACGCAACCATCGGCGAAAAGATTGCTGAAGCAATGGACGAAGTTGGCAAGGATGGCGCTATTTCTGTTGAGGAAAGCCAGACCTTCGGTATTGATATCGACATTGTTCAGGGTATGCAGTATGACCGCGGTTACATTTCTCCTTACATGGCAACCGACTCTGAGCGTATGGAAGCAGTTCTGAACGATCCATACATTCTTCTTACCGACCTTAAGGTAACCTCCATCCAGGATCTTGTTCCTTTGCTGGAGCAGATTATGAAGTCTGGTCGTTCTTTGCTCATCGTTGCTGAAGACGTTGAGGGCGAAGCTTTGGGCACCTTGCTTTTGAACAAGCTGCGTGGCACTTTGAATGTTGTAGCTATTAAGGCTCCTGGTTTTGGCGATCGTCGTGCTCGTATCTTGGAAGACATCGCAGTTGTTACGGGCGGTAAGGTTGTATCTAAGGACTTTGGCATGACCTTGGCTGACGTAACCATTGATGCTCTTGGTACCGCTAAGACCGTAAAGGTTTCCAAGGACACTACGGTTATCGTTGACGGTGCTGGCGATCCTGCTGCAATTGATGCTCGCGTTGCTTCCATGCGTGCTGAATATGATCGTCTTGATTCCGACTTCGATCGTGAAAAGCTTCAGGAACGTCTTTCCAAGCTTTCTGGTGGCGTAGCTGTTTTGAAGGTTGGCGCTGCTACTGAATCCGAATTGAAGGAAACCAAGTCCCGCATCGAAGACGCTCTTCAGGCAACTCGTGCTGCTGTTGAAGAAGGTATCGTTGCTGGTGGCGGTGTTGCTCTTATCAATGCAACTTCTGCTCTTGATAATCTGGAAGCAGCTGACGCTGACGAGCAGGTTGGTATTGAAATTATCCGCAAGGCACTGGAAGCTCCAATGCGTGCAATTGCTACCAACGCTGGCTATGAAGGCTCTGTTGTAGTTGAAAAGGTCAAGGGCTTTGCTAAGGGCGAAGGAATTAACTTCGCAAATGGCGAGCAGGGTGACATGATTGCTATGGGTGTTAACGATCCTGTTAAGGTAACCCGTACCGCATTGCAGTCTGCTGCATCCGTAGCTGCTCTGATTCTTATCACTGAAGCAACCATCAATGAGATTCCTAAGGAAGGTCCCGACCTGTCTGCACTCGCAGGCGCTGGTGCCGGCGGCGGAATGGGCATGATGTAATTTAATAGTAATGGCGTTCTTCCGAACGCCATTACGTTCGTATTAAACGTGATGACGCTGCGCGGGGTTCAGTTGGCACAGCTAGCGCTCCGAGTAAAGCTCGCGTACCAAATTACGCTTCGCTTTCCTCTCACGCTATCTGGGCTCAACTGGACCCCGCTCGCTGTTTTTTGACAGCAATGCAAAGCTTAACTTCCTGCGCCTATCGGGCTTATCCAACCTGCCAATTCTTTTCTGTTGATTGTTTTGACTGGAAAGCATTTGTATAGAATCTGCAATCGAAAGTACGATAAGCTGAGCAAAGCAATTCGTTTTGAACGTTATGCTTGTTTGATGTTAGATCGACTTGGAGGACGACATAAATGGCATACTCGGCTTCAAAAGATAATATTCGCAAGTTTAAGCACGGTGCCAATGCGAAAAAGTCCCTCCAAAATGCAATAGAGAGTCTCAAAGACTACGGAGCGATAATTGCTAACGTTTCCAATCCTCGCTATGGGTATGAAGGATTTGACGGTGATCAGTTTGAGGCTCATGAAGAAATAACCTATGCAAACGGCTCAAAAGCTGTTTTGTTTGCCACTTCAAGCTTGCGAAGCGATCGAGTACAAATTAGTCAGTGGCGTGCGCACAATATTAAGAAAATCGATCCAAATGTTACGCATGCATTCGTTGTGTTGCCTGATGAAAGCGGATTTGACCAGGGAACGTCGGTTCGCGACAAAATTCGTGCAGGGAGCGTTGTTTCGGCCATTGATGATGTTCTTACCGTTCAGGAACTTCAAGATAGAATTCGTGATGAATACAATGCAAGTTTGGGGCGTGGTTTCGCGAACGACCTGCAGGGTCGCAAGTTTGAAACACTATTCGCAGAAGTTCTTGGTAATTCAGAAAACTTAAAACGTTATAACGGCTCGGAAATCAGTACAGGATATCTTTATACCCTCTTCGCCAAGGTGCTTACCAAATTGCAGATTTCCTCAGGTGCCGTTAAAGAAATTAAAGTGATAGATAATATTCCAAGACTTTCTAATGGAGGAAGTCCTAAAACTGATGTTGCTGCTAAGTTCCATTTCGCAAATGGCGCTGAAAAAGAAGTTACTTTTTCCCTTAAAAACACTTCCAATCGTTCAGTGAGTGTTCACGAATATTCTGCTGACGCTTTTGCTCAGGTGCTCGATCCAGGCAATCAAGAGCTTCGTCATCTACTAAACACTTTTCAGTCTGTAGGTAATAAGCGCGACATGAATCCTTCGGATATTCGTGCTTTAACGAATGAGCTCGCTCCTTATCGCAAAAAGCTAAATCGATGGGTTTTTTCTGGTGAAGGCGCGTCAGGTGCCTTACCTATTCAAATTGCACAATATATTGTTGTTCGTGATAAAAATACGGGTAACGTAAACATTCATTCAGTCGATGAGTATTGCGCAAAGCAAGAAGCGGAAATTGATGGATCAAATTGGTTCGGAACCGTTTTTTCTTGGACGTATCCTTCGAAAAAACGCGGACAAAAGATTCAACTGAAAGCTAGTATTCTTGATTGATGGAGAGTTACTGAGTTTCGCGTGGTCTATTGTTCCGTGTTTTGTGATTGTGTATCCTAAGCTAATGTTCGCGATAAGGAACATTAGATAGGTGATTTTGTGACACAATACATCACTGCTGCTGAAGCGGCAGAGCAATGGGGAATCTCTAAAAGACGAGTTCAGAAACTATGCAGCGAAAATCGTTTGCACGGGGCGGAAAAGCATGGCAATACCTGGATAATTCCATCGAATGCCTGCAAGCCTTCAGATGCTCGTGCTACTCGTTATAAAGAAACAGAGTGTTCCTTACCTGATGGACAAATGCTTACTAGTATTGACCTGTTTTCAGGGCCAGGAGGTCTTGCTACAGGATTTCGATGGGCGGGAATCAAACCCCTTATTGCGGTTGAGTGGAGCTATTGGACGGCTCGAACTTATTGCTCTTCCCACAATGCCGAAATGCTTGATCTTGAGCAGTATCTCTCAGATCCAGAAACCCTAGAACCATTGCTGGAAAAAACTAAATTACCTGTTTTGATTTATGGCGACATTAATAAGGTTTCTGTTGCGCTTATAAAAAAGCTCCTTACGTATCGCTATGGCCTTGAAAGTGTTGATATTGTTACTGGCGGTGCGCCTTGCGAGAGCTTTAGTATGGCAGGCGATCGAAAAGAAGAAGATGACCGAAACCACTTGTATCAAAACGTTTTGCGCATTGCGCGAGGCGTTAATTCGAAGATGTTCTTATTCGAAAACGTGAAAGGGCTCTTCTCGAAAAAATACAAAGGCAAGCGCGGGGGAATGTATCAAGAGATATGTGACGACTTCGAATCAGAGTCATCCGATGGGGGTCCATCTTATCGTTTAGTGTCTCGTGATAAAGAAACCGTTTTGCTTAAGGCTATTGACTATGGCGTGCCTCAGTCGCGCGAGCGCCTTTTCCTTGTGGGGATTAATACTGCTTTTCCAAATGATTCTTTTTCTTACCCAAAACCATCTAATGGTCCGGGGTGCGATTATGACTATGTAACGGTTTCCGACGCCTTAAGCGATCTTCCTTCTATAGCGATGGGCAAAGAAAGTACGAAATACACTTTTGATCTTGCGTTGGTTGCAAATGGAAGTACGCGGAGTCAGTTCTTAAGACGTATGCGTGGTGATTTATGCATGCCACCTGAACATATTAATTTCCGAAAAGATAGTTTAACCGCCCATAAAGCACCTGGTCACACTAAAAAAATGTTAAGTCGTTTTAAGCTGATAAAGCAGGGCGAAAGCATGAAAACTGCCTATGAGCGTCTACTTGCTACAGGTAAGGAAGAAGAGGCACAGGCGTATTTCCCTCGAAAAATATACGGAGCAAGAAATCGTCGTTTAAAACCAGAAGAGCCTTCCTTTACGGTAACTTCGCATTGTTTAGACGAAATGGTTCATCCAACTGCAAACCGCGGACTAACGCCGCGAGAAGCAGCAAGGCTCCAATCGTTTCCCGATTGGTATATTTTCGAAGGTCCTTTTGTTTCGTTCCACAGTGATCCTGAACAGGACCAATACGAGCAGATAGGCGATGCTATTCCGCCTTTAATGGCTTACGCTCTGGGTTGTGAAATCAGAAAAACCTGCAAATCTTTTTAGATCCTAGTTAGGCATGAGTGGCGCCTAAAATCAAACCATCTTCAAAAGTATTGTTTGATAGAGCAATATACTAATGCGGGATTTAAATAAAAAGGCTTGCTTGGGATGTTGTATTTTATATAGCGGTAAAATTCGCATTCGAATTACTGTGACGTTCGAACTGCCATAACGGGCAAAATCGCAAATTAATGAAGGAGCCGTCTGATAAGCGTGGAAGTGTTTCAACATACTGCCATCCAGATGTTTATTTTGGCTGTAATTGTCGTATGCGGTTTCATTGCTCGTAAAAAGAGCCTTATGAACGACACATTCGATACGATGCTTTCGCAGCTAGTGTTTAATATCACGCTTCCTGCGCTTATTTTAAATTCGGTACTGTCGAGCACCTCTTTACCAAGTGCGCACGACATCGGGTGCACTCTTTTATATGCGACACTCTATTTTGTGCTTACTATTTCGCTCAGTCTTGTTATAGGGCGTTTGCTCTATCGAAAAATATCGAAGGTAACTCGTGGTGCGCATGAGTTTATGATGGTATTCGGCAATACTGGTTTTATTGGGTATGCCGTATTGGCCTCGGTGCTTGATCCAAGCGCAGTACTGTATGCGGCAATTTATAACATTATTTTCAATATCATTATTTTTTCTGTTGGTGTCATGCTTATATCAGGTTCAGTGGGTGGCGATGATGAGCGGCGTGGTTGGCGAAAGCAGTTAAGCGCGGTGGGTCATGCTTTACTGAAGCCTGCGGTTATCGCATCAAGCATAGCGGCAGTTTTAGCAATTTTTGAAATTAATGCACCAGGTAGCCCAATTCAACAAGCATGTGATTTATTGGGCGGCATGACGGTTCCTGCTGCAATGCTGGTGGTGGGATCTTCCATTGCTAAGATGCCCTTGCATGATATTTTCACTGATGGATGGAGCTACGTTACGACAGCTATTCGCCTAGTCGTGGTGCCTCTGGCGGTATTTTTTGTTTTTGGTTTGTTTGTTCACGATGCTTTTATTCTTGCAATTTTGGTTCTTTTGGCAGGAATGCCTGTGGCATCAAATGGAACAATGCTTTCGTTGGCTTATTCGGGCGATACGCGTACGGTTGCGCGCGTGACGTTTTTAACCACGGTGCTTTCAGTTATTACCCTGCCTTTGATTGCGCTGTTGGTGGTTTAATACAGGCGATATAAACATAATTGCGTTGGTATGAGTGCCTCAATACAAACGGTTTAACTATGAGTGATTCACTATGGTAGAAAAAATTACTTCTTTAGATGATCAAAGATTAGACGTATATGCGCGTCTTACTGAAGTTCAATTGCGCAATAAGCTTGAACCCGAAAAAGGCATTTTTATTGCAGAATCCGACAAGGTAATCGATCGCGCTTTGGCGGCGGGATATGAACCGTTGTCGCTTTTGATACCTGATCACAAGTTGGATGCTATGCGGGGTCTTATCGAGCATGCTCAAGTGGCATGGGATTGCTTTCATGAAAAGCAGAATCGGGGAGGTAGTCACGAAGCGCAGGCTGCGGGATGCAAGGCCACTGACGTAGAGATTTTGCGGGATGGCAGAACTGCGGAAAGCGTGGCTAATGGTACATCCGCATCAATCGATGACGGCGCCGTAGAAAACGTTACCGATAATACAGACGCTCCAGAAGGCCTGCCAGTATTTGTTGCTCCCGCTTCGGAAATCGAAAAACTTGCAGGGTATGAATTAACGCGTGGAGTTTTGTGCGCTATGCGACGTAAGCCCTTGCCTTCGGTGCGTGATCTTCTGGAGCGTACGCAAGCGCGCCGTATAGCTATTCTGGAAGATATAACCAATCATACTAATGTAGGTGCAGCGTTCCGCAGTGCAGCGGCGCTTGGAATAGACGCCATTTTAGTTACGCCAACATGCTGTGACCCGCTGTATCGCAGAGCGGTGCGTGTATCTATGGGAACGGTCTTTCAGGTGCCTTGGACTCGTATTGGTATGAATATTGGCTTCGAAAGTGCTAACTGCAATGAAAGCGCTATTCATGGTCCTGCCGATAGTACTTTCCTAAGCGATGCATGGCCTGCTCAGGGTTTACAGATGCTTCGAGAGCTAGGATTTAAATCAACCGCATTAGCTCTAAACGACAATTACATTAGTCTAGATGATCCGCAACTCAAAGAATGTGAAAAGCTTGCTGTTGTGTTAGGTACCGAAGGTGATGGTCTCTCTGATCACACTATAGCGGCGTGTGACTATACGGTGAAAATCCCTATGGCACACGGAGTTGATTCGCTTAACGTTGCTGCTGCAAGCGCGGTTGCTTTTTGGGAACTGCGGATTCGTTAGTGCGAAAGCTGACTGCTACCTGTTTGTTGCTGGCGCAGTTGTCTTTGGAAGCTGCGTGCACGATGGGATAGGCGTTTTTGGCTGAAAATGTACGTTTGTTACCATTCAGCATTGCGAGATGTAATGATTTAAGAATTATAGGTAACCAAACAATCTTAATCTGCCTATTTGTCGTGAAAAGCATTCTCGGAGCGTCGTTTTTGGTAACAAACGTACATTTTCATCCAAAAAGGGTGCTTTAAATAGACAAAAATATTTTTGATTGGATTTTGATAGGATCTCGACCTGAGATTCAATGCAAAGCTGCGGATTCGGACATAAACTTGCGCGCTTGGACATGAACTTATGTGGCCTAATATGAGTCATAAATTCGGTACAGACATGAACCGCAAGCTTGATGCAGACAAGTGTTAAATGCAAGAGTGACTTCTTTAGAACTTTCTTAAAGATTTTTTCGAAGCGCGTTAAATGTAAACCATTATTTCGCATTTTTTCTTACAAACGTTACGCCGATTTCAGGTTTGATCCGCTTTTCTTAAACCTGTCTTAGAACCACGTTCAACCTATTTTTTTCGAACTTTTCCTTAGTTATATTCGCTTCTGTCTTTTGTGACTAGTGAAAAAAGAAAGGAAAAGGACTAACAAATGGAAGGTGTAACTCTTGCAAAGCGCTCCTTGGCAGTTCTGATTGCTGCAGTACTTGCGCTTGGCACTGTGTTGTTCGCAACGGGCTGTTCCTCAGACTCAGGAGAGGGTTCTTCTAACAGTGAACCTCTTACGGTCGTATTTTTGCCTGATAATTCTTCTGCTGATATGGAAGCATCTCGCGATGCAGTTGCGGAAATTATCAAGAACGCAACAGGCCGCGATGTTGAAATCATGACCACGACTGACTACAACGTAGCAATTGAGGCTCTTGTTTCTGGTCAGGCTCAGATGGGCTATCTTGGTGCTGAAGGCTATGTTCAGGCAAATGAAAAGAACGACAAAGTTCAGTGCGCATTCACTGCAAGTGATGCAAATGGCACTCTGGACGAGGCTTGCTACTATAGCCGTATTTGCGTAAAGACTGAAAACGCAGATCAGTACAAAGATGGCGATACCTACACCATCGACAACATCAAAGGAAAGAGCTTCTCTTTTGTATCTGCAACCTCTACCTCAGGCTTTGCAATTCCTTCAAGCTCCATTGTTGAAAAGTTCGGTCTGGAATCTTCCGACGAATTGCTCGAAGATGGCACCTTCTTTAGCTCGGTAATGTTTGGTGATTCTCATCAGGGTTCTGCCGTAAACCTGCTTTCTGGCAATGCTGAAGCTGCGGCATTCGATGACATCGATGTTGATATGTACTTTGATCTCGTATCTGGCGAGCCTAATACCGTAGGTGCTGTTTACAAGGTAAAGGATGACGCAGAGGCACCATTTGATACTGTGCGCGGCGAACAGTTCACCATCATCGGTATCACTCCAGTTCTCAATGCTCCCTTCTGCTACAACACGGAAACCTTGAGCGAGGACGAGCAGAAGGCAATTACTGACGCTATGACTTCTGCTGATACTGCTGCTAACACTGCAATCTTCTATGACGGTGAAGACGAAAACGCTACTGGCCTCGTAGAAAAGGAATCTGACAAGACCGCTTTTGTAGCTGTTGAAGATTCCTGGTATGACCCAATTCGCAATCTCGGCTAATTGCGAATGATTTCTGACCTCGCTGAGTTATCTCAGCGAGGTCTTTGTTTCCACTGAAGTTTTTGTTCTAGCAATTCCTAAATAGGGAAGATTAAGTAAATGGAGAGGAATTATGGCTGATTCGGACCTTTTGGTTATCGACGACCTTTCCAAAAGTTACAACGGAAAGAGCAAGGCTCTTGATAGCATCAATGTAACGATTGGTCGTGGCGAATTTGTGAGTGTAATTGGCTGTTCTGGTGCGGGTAAATCTACATTTTTGCGCTGCATTAATCGTCTTATTGATCCTACTGAAGGCAGCATTGTTTTTAATGGCGAAGATGTAACCAAAATGTCTCGACGTCAGCTTCGCGGAGTACGTCGTCGCATCAGTATGATCTTCCAACACTACAATCTGGTATATCGCGCAAGCGCTATTGAAAATGTGCTGCAAGGTCGTCTGGGCTACAAATCAAGCTTGGCGGGTGCTCTTGGTTTGTATACCGAAGAAGAGAAAATGGAAGCTTTTGACATTCTGGCGAAAGTGGGTTTGGCTGAGTTTGCCTACAAGCGCACCGACCAGCTTTCAGGTGGTCAGAAGCAGCGCGTAGGCATTGCCCGCGCTTTGGTTCAGGACCCGCTTCTTATGTTGTGCGACGAGCCTATTGCGAGTTTGGATCCGAAGTCTTCTCGTACGGTTATGGAGCAACTGCGCTGGGCTTGTGATGAATTGGGTATTGCTTGCTTGGTAAACCTTCATCAGGTCGATTACGCGGTTGAATTTTCCGATCGCATCATTGGTCTTCGTCGTGGCAAATTGGTATTCGACGGAACCCCTGATGAACTAGACGCTAAGGTAATTTCTTACATCTATGGCACGCCGTATGTACGCGAACATGCTGATGGGGTAGAAGAAGGCGAACTGGTTGATCAGGCCCCCGATCGTCCAGGTATTGTGGTGGATGACGCCACTCCAGCTGTCCAATCAAACGTCAGTGAAAAGAAGGAAGAAACCCTTACGGGGGCAGCATTATGAGTGCGTTTTCTTTCTTGAACCGCAAAGCAGTTGAAGGTCCTGCCTCAGGTGATATTGCTGATGCTGGGAAAGTTATTCTTCCCGATTCGCCTGAAGGAAGGAAGTTCTTCCGTAAACGCAGTATCTTTATCGTGCTTCTTGCGGTGGGTTTTATAGCCATTAATGCGATTTCGGGCGCTGCGGTAGATTTCGACTTTGTTGCTGCCGTTATGGATTTTCCTTCTGCGGTAGTTTGGATGGCAACTAATTTTGTTCCAACGGTAGAGTCGCTTGAGAAAATCCCTCAAATACTAAACGCCTTGCTGTCAACGGTTTTATCTGCGGTTGCTTCAAGCGTAATGGGTGCAATTTTTGCCTATCTTCTGGCGGTACTGGGATGTCGTTCGGTGGGTATTGGTGGGCCAACTTCTGTTATCGTTCGCGCCATTGCATCGGTATTTCGCAACATTCCTGCAGTAGCTTGGGCTTTTATCTTGCTCTTTTCTTTTAATCAAAGTGAATTTACCGGCTTTCTTGTTTTGTTTTTGGGTAGCTTCGGATATTTGACGCGCTGCTTTTTGGAAACGCTCGACGAAATAAGCGGTGGTGTTATTGAGGCGCTTCGTTCTACGGGTGCAAGTTACTTGCAAGTTGTTGTTCAGGCAGTTATCCCGCTTTCAATTACTTCAGTTGTGAGTTGGCTTTTATACATGGTGGAAACCAACATTCGCGATGCAACGCTCGTCGGTATTTTGACGGGTACTGGTATCGGCTTTGTGTTCAACGTGTACTACAAGAGCTTCGATTACGGCGTAACGGCAATCATTCTTCTTTTCATCATCGTTGTCGTAATTGCATGCGAAGCAACTTCTAACTATGTAAGGAGGCAGATTATATGAGTCCGTCCGTTAGTGCAGAAGCTTGTGTGCAGCGTATTGCCGAAGCAAAACAGCTTGATGATGCAACGTTGGGAATCAAGCGTAGTCATGGCGGTCGAATTAAGACGCGTGTGGCAAATAAATCCAACACGGTTTTATGGATAACCTTAGGTACGCTAGTAGCAGTAACTATCTTTACGTTCGTCATTATGGACTATGGGAAAATCCCTATGGCACAGGCAGTTCCTGCTGCTTTAGAAGACTTTGCCACTATGCTTACTCAGCCATGGTTGGTAAATCACTTCACCATGGAAGACGTAATCGTAGGTACCCTGCAGTCACTTGCTTTAGCAGCACTTACTACGTTTATTGGCGCGGTAATTGCTTTCTTCTTTGGTTTGTTTGCTGCTATGAATTTGTCTAACAAGGCTATTTCGAACGTGATTAAGGCAATCATGTCGTTCTTCCGTGCAGTACCAACCATTTTGTGGGTGCTCATTTTTACGGTTGCTATCGGTCTTGGCCCTGAGGCTGCAGTAACAGGCCTTTTATTCCATAGCGTTGCTTATTTAGTAAAAGCATATTCCGAAAGTTTCGAAGAAGTTGATCCAGGTGTTATCGAGGCGTTGCGTGCATCAGGTGCGTCTTGGTGGCAGGTGGTATTTTCTGCGGTTGTTCCAGAAAAGATCACTGAAATGCTGTCATGGACGTTTATTCGATTTGAAATCAACTTTGTTAATGCGGTTGCAGTAGGGGCTGTTGCTGGTGCTGGTGGCGTTGGTTATCAGCTGTTCTTGGCAGGTAGCTTCTATCTCAATATTCATGAAGTAGGCGTCATCGTGTACTTCTGCTTGGCGGTTGCAGTGGTGCTAGAAATTATCGCTACTCAGCTGCGTAAGCGCTTCATTGTTCAGAACTAGAGAGAAAAATCAGGAGAGAAAAAGGAAATGGAAAGAAGAGTTCGTACGCGCATTTTGGTAGAGGGGCAGCGCACTGTCCTTAACCAAATTGCGCGGGAAGTCGAACAAAAGCATGACGTAGCTCTTGTCAAAGAGCCAACCGAAGAGCTTGTCATGCTTCGTGTGCGCGAAAGTGCACGGCGTTCCCAATTCTATTTAGGGGAAGCGCTTATGACTTCATGTGTGGTGCGCATTGGCGACACGTATGGATACGGCATGGTCATGGGCGAAGATCATGGCAAAGCGTTTGATTTAGCGGTAGTGGATGCGGCTTACACCTTTGATCCTGCGGCATGCGAAGAAGCGGGATGGGATGCGTTACTGATTCAGTCAGATAAGCACATCCAGACAGAGAAGCGCAAACACAACGAAGCCCTCTTAAGAACGCAAGTAGATTTTTCGACCATGGAAGTGTAGTTATGATTGCTAACAATGCTGAAACGCATGTATTACAACGTGCCTTTCGAAATATCATGAATGCGCTTGCGCGCCCAGGGAGACTTGGGGTAGTTGAGGTGTTACGTGCAGGCGACGAAGAAGAAAACCCTCTGCCTATCTATTTCGAAACGGTAGTAAAAACATTAGTTGATCAGGCGGTAACCTTTGCAGTTTCTGGTTCAAAGGAAACGCAGGCTACCCAATGGGTAATGCTTAACACCCATTCCCATCCTACCGAACTAGAGCAGGCAGATTTTGTTTTGATTCCCGATGTAGCTCATTCTTTTGCTTGTCGCGACGCTGTTTTAAAGGCGTTTGAAGGGACCTTAATTGCGCCTGAAAAAGGAGCAACGATCCTTGTTAATTGTGGGTTGTTAGCAGGAGATAGCATTCCAGGTTTTTCTGCTTGTGACAACACTGCAGATACTGTTGCTAATACGGGATCAGACAAAGTCCGAAATATCCCAAATCCCGACGAGAAATTGTATCGTGTTGTAGTAAGTGGTCCTGGCATAAAAGATACCCACACCTTTTTTGTAGATCGCAATGACTGGATTGAGGCACGTCACGATCGTGGTGATGAATATCCTTGTGGTATCGATTTTATTCTGGTTGATGTTGAAGGCCGTGTGGTGGGCATCCCTCGTACAACCAAAATCGTTTCGGTTGAAAAGGAGGGCGCCGCATGGGATATGTAGCAGTTCGCGGTGGCGGTGTTGCCATCGAAGAGAGCTTGAAGCTTCTTGAATATGAGCGTGTGTCGCAAGGTGATACATCAACAGTAGAAGAAATAGAAATAACGTTTCCTGGTCTAGTAGAACAGGTCATGGGCGAGGCATCGCTTTACGCTCCCCGCTTGGCAGCATTGGCGCTCAAGCAAGCACAAGGCTCTCCTGAAGAAGCGGTATTTTTGTTGCGCGCATTTAGGTCAACCTTGGAACGTCCTTATATTTCGCGTGTTATTGATACCGAAAAAATGCAGGTAGAACGCCGTATTTCGGCAGCTTTCAAAGATGTACCAGGCGGTCAGCTACTTGGTGCGACGCGTGATTATTCTCATCGCTTGATCAATTTTGATTTAGAAGACGAAACCGCTGAAGATCAGGCTCGCATTCGTGAAGCCTTTGAGGCGGAGGTGGAAAGCCTTTGTGGCAACGCAACAGAAGAAGCACTCGCTTCTTTAAGCTCCCTTCCTAAGGTTTTGGATTATTTGCGGGCAGAAGGCTTGTCTGAAACGTATGTCAACGATGATACCGAACCAGTGGATGTAACTATGGAGCCACTCACATTTCCTGCTCCACGTTCGGCTCGTCTGCAAACGTTGGCGCGCGGCATGACTCAAGGCGTTACTACGTTGGGGTATGCGGCAATTCGTGGCTTTGGGCCTTCTCATCCAACGGTAGGAGAGCTTCGCGCGGGTTCTATTGAAATTCTTATCGACAATCCTCTTTCGCAAGAGGGTAGCGAAGAAGATGCTTACTATCTTGGAAGTATTCCTGTTACCGAAGTTGAGAGCGTTTTCTCCATTGATTCCACCAAAAATGGCAAAGCTCAGCTTTCTTTTGAAGTGGGCTATGGGCTGGTTATGGGTCACTTGGAGACAAAGGCTATCGCAATGAGCGTATTGGATTTCTGCCTTAATCAAGGCGATAAGCAGTATCCAACTCAAGATGAAGAATTCGTGCTCTATCACATAGATGGGGTAGAAGCTACGGGCTTTGTGTCTCACCTGAAGTTGCCCCACTACGTTACGTTCCAATCCAAATTATCAAGTGTTCGTTCAACTGTTGAAGATAGTGACGCTTCTGCTGTTGATGATGCTTATCAATGTTCAGCCGTTGAAGAAGAAAAGGAGTGATTATGCGACAGCTGTACCATTTCGCCTTCTTCGACGAGGCATCTAAGCGCGAAATCCGTCGTGCTGTATTAAAAGGTATTTCCATCCCTGGACATCAAATCCCCTTTGCATCTCGCGAAATGCCTATTGGCCGCGGATGGGGAACAGGTGGCTTGCAGGTTACCTTGTCACTTATTGGGCAAGATGATGTGCTTAAGGTTATTGACCAGGGTGCTGATGACAGTGTTAATGCGGTAAACATTAAAAAACTTATCGTAGAAACAACCGACGTTGAGGTGGTTGAGAAAACCGAAGAGGCTACGATCATTCAGTCTCGTCACCGTATTCCTGAAAAACCTCTAACAGCAGGGCAGGTGTTGGTGCTGCAGGTTCCTATGCCAGAGCCTTTGCGAGAATTTGAGCCAAGTGAAGCAAAAACCCTTGTTCTTCATGCAGAAGCAGATTATACCGGTGCCTGGCTTGGTCTTTTTGATCAAATTATTCGCTACGGCCATACCACAACGAATGCCGATCATCCCTGTTTGGTAGAGGATCGCTATGTTATGGCACCGTCACCCATCCCTCGTTTTGACACGATGAAGCTGCATATGAGCGAGAATTTAACGCTTCTAGGCGCAGGTCGTGAAAAGAAAATTTATGCCGTGCCTCCTTATACCAAGGTTGCACCACTCGACTTTGAAGATTACCCGTTCTCGGTAGAAAACTTTGAAGGAAAGCAGTGTCGTTTGTGCGGTGCTACTGGTGTGTATTTGGACGAGCTAGTCGATGAAGAAACAGGCGAGACTTACTATCAGTGCAATGACACTGCTTATTGTTGCGCTCGTCGTGAGAATCGGGAGGGTGAATAAGTGATGAACATTCCAGAAATGGAACAGAGTCCTTGCTTGTCGGTTTCGCATGTATCAAAACGCTTTGGTCAGGGCTGCGAATACTGCCTTTCTCCTGATGCAAAGCTAGAGCGCAATATTTGTCCTCATTGTCATACTGTGCATGCAGTTCGCGATGTGAGCATGAATCTCTACCCTGGTGAAATTGTTGGCATTGTAGGGGAATCTGGTAGCGGTAAATCAACCTTTATGCAGTGCTTATATTTTGACCAGCAGGCAACCGAAGGTGAAGTTCGCGCAATTCCTTATGATGGTGGTAAAGAGAATCTGCTTACCTTGTCTTCGCAACATAAACGCCACGTACGCAATACCGTTTTGGGCATGGTATATCAAAACCCCTATTTGGGTCTTCGTATGAACTTCTCCTCAATGTCTAACATCGCCGAACAGATGATTGCCGCAGGGAATCGTAGAGTTGAATCCATGCGCGCACGAGGTAACGATTTGCTGGAAAAAGTAAACATTCCTCTTAGTCGCGCAGGTGAACCGCCAAAGCAGTTTTCTGGCGGTATGCAACAGCGTGTGCAAATTGCTAAAGCACTGTCCAATAATCCGCCTATTTTGCTTCTTGATGAAGTGACAACCGGTCTTGATCTTTCGGTTCAAGCCAGCGTTTTAGATCTGATTCTGCAAATTAAGCGTGATTTTGGCGTAAGCATGCTAGTTGTAAGCCATGACTTAGGAGTAATTCGCATGTTGGCGGATCGCACCTTCGTCATGCTTAATGGCCAGGTAATTGAGTCTGGCCTTACCGACCAGATATTGGAAGACCCTCAGCATGCGTATACCCAGCAACTTGTGTATTCGCTCCTTTGATGGTCGGCGCGTGCAAGGACTGCATTTGGTTATGCAATTTGCTGCACGTAGGAAGTAAGCCTTTTTCTCTCATCTCTGGGAGGTTGCCCGTTTGGTTGGTTGTTGCTCTTTGGGCTGACGGGCAACCTCCATACGAGATGCTTTTGAAAAACACGGTTTGAGCAGACAAGACGTAATGTTCACCTCGATACAAGCAGAAGGTTTGATTACGTGGAGATTGCTCAAAACATAGTTAGTATTTGGAGATAAACATGGAAGCAAATTCTTTAGTAATTCGTGGCGGTAATGTGGTTACCGAAACCGAAATATTGCCAAATCACGATATTGTTATTAAACAAGGAATAATTGTTGATATTAAGCCAACGCTTGCCAATGCACGCACGCGCGAAGTAGATGCCGCATCCGAAACAGGTAATCCTGGTTTGGTGATTGATGCTGCTACGGGTCTACCTGTAGTAGATGCACGCGGTGCTTATGTAGTGCCTGGCATGGTTGATATTCATTCGGACTATATCGAATCAGTTGCTTCTCCTCGTCCGAGCGTTGTAATGGATCTGCCTACATCGTTGTATAAGGTAGATCGTGAACTGGTAACCCATGGGGTAACTACTATTTATCATTCACTTTCTACCTATGGATCTCGCGTGTTCGACCATAAGCCTATTCGCGATTTTAAAAATGTAAGCCAGCTTTTGGATGCTATTGCAACAATTCGCGAAGGAGAAGAACACGATCACCTGATTCGCCATCGCCTGCATTTGCGTGTTGAGCTTGATGCGGTGGATCGAGTAGAGGAAATTGAGCGTTATCTTGAAGAAGATAAGGTTGATCTTCTTTCGTTCATGGATCACACCCCTGGTCAAGGCCAGTATCGCGATCTTTTGGTATATAGCAATACCATGAAGGGATATCGCGAGGGTATGACCGACGAAGAGGTGCAAGAGCTTATTCAAGATCGTCAGAACGCGAAAAAAATTACCCCTGAGGATTTGGAGCGTTTGGCAAAACTGGCTCATGAAAAGGGGATTTCACTTGCTTCTCACGATGATGACTGTACGGAAAAAGTGGAGTACATGGATTCACTTGGTGCGGTTATTTCAGAGTTCCCCATTGATATGAAAACGGCTCATGAAGCAAAAGAACATGGTATGTATACGTTGGCTGGTGCTCCTAACGTAATGCTGGGTCATAGCCATTCAGGTAATCTTTCAGCACGCGAAGGCGTTAAGGACGGAGCAATCGATATGCTCTGCAGCGATTACTATCCTGCGGCGCTTATTGATGCAGTATTTACCCTCCATCGTGAATGTAGCATGAGTTTGCCCGCTGCCTTTGCGCTGGTAACGGCAAATCCTGCCAAAGCGGTTGGTATTGATGATGAAGTGGGATCACTTCAAGTAGGAAAACGTGCTGATATTTTGCTTGTACGCGAAATTGGTTGCAATCCTGAAGGAAGCATCACAACTCCTGTCATTACTCGTGCTTTCGTGGGCGGTAATTCGGTATATCGCAGTCACTATCCTGATCAGCCACAAGGCTATGATCGCTAGGAGGTAGAAGACGTGAGTTCTGTAATTGAATCAAATCAGACAGACCAATCAACCTCTGAACCTCTGCTGAGCATTGAAAATCTTTCCAAATCGTTTTATATGCATATGGCAGATCGTTGCATTAATGGTTGTCAAAACATCACTCTTGCAGTTAATGAAGGCGAATTCGTAGGAATTACGGGCCGTTCTGGTTCGGGCAAATCTACCATTTTGCGTTGTATTTATCGTACGAATTTACCTGAGTCGGGTTCTATTTGGTATCGCAGCGCAAGTTTCGGCAAGGTTGATTTATGCACCGTTGGCGAGCGAGAAATGATTCATATCCGCGCCTATGAAATGGGATATGTGTCTCAGTTCTTAAATGCGCTTCCGCGCCAAACGGCCTATGACATTGTTTTGCAAAGTGCCCTAGAAACATTTGGCTCGGCAGATCTGGATCGCGCAAAAGCCGAAACGGAAAAAATGCTACGTCACTTCGACATCAACGAATCGCTGTGGCCACTGTATCCTCGCACGTTTTCTGGTGGCGAAAAACTACGCTTAAACATTGCTGCTGCCATGATTAAGCAGCCGCGTTTGTTGCTGCTTGATGAGCCGACTGCTTCGCTTGATGCTGCCTCAAAAATGAAGGTTCGTGAATTAATCGAGCAGCTGAAATCGCAAGGAACAACCATGCTGGGAATCTTCCATGACTTAGAATTCATGGAAGGCTTGTGCGATCATGAATTCAATATGCAAAAGGGAAGTATCGTCGCTTGATGCGCGGCATAAAAAGCATTCGGAAAATAAAAACAGCGCACAAACGTCTATGTTTGTGCGCTTTAATGCATCGATAAGGATCGAATATGAAGCCCGATATTACGCTACAAGAATTATTGAGGATCGATGGTGTATCCGAACATGATGAGGTAGTGGCTATACGCGCCGATTTACATTGCCATTCCGCCATTTCTGACGGATCATTTACTTCTGCGGAATTATTAGCTCAGGCACAAGCAGCAGGCCTGACTCATCTTGCCATCACCAATCATGACACGACGGTGGGATTTAATGACGCTCAAGCTGCTGCACAAGCGCTATCGGCGATTCCTTCAGAAACATCATTGCCTATTACCTACATTTCGGGCATAGAAATAAGCGCTTGGAATCCAGAAACGGGTCGTAAAGTTCATATTTTGGGCTATGGACTTAAAGAAGAATCTCCTGCCATTGCTGCACTGTGTAAACCTCTCTTAGAAGCGCGCACCAAAAACACCTTATGGCAGCAAGAGCAACTTGAAGAGGCAGGCTATACGCTGGATTATCAACTTCTAGAAAAGCTTCGCGCTGTTTCGACAGGTTTTTATAAGCAGCATCTTATGGCAGCTTTAACCAATGCGCCGTTCACGAGTAAAGATTATCAAACGCTCTATAAAAGTCTGTTCAAGGGTAATGGAATTTGCAAGCGTGATATTGAGTATGTCCATATGTGCGATGCCGTGCGTGCCATTACTGAAGATGGGGGTGTGGCGGTATTGGCGCATCCAGGACAGCTTGATAGTTACGATGCGGTGCCTGAATTGGTAGATGCGGGATTGTGGGGTATAGAGCAATTTCATCCCGATCATAGCGTGGCTGACTGGAAACGCTGCACTGAATTGGCATATCAATATGGTTTGGAATGTACAGGCGGATCTGATTTCCATGGAGAATTTGGCGAAGTGAAGCGCTTAGGGCAGTGCTCGCTGTCAATTTCGTAAAACTATCTTTTATTTCACCCTCTCTTATCGCTATAATAGTAGGGCTTTTGTGAATTACCTTATGAATTCTGATTGCTTTGCAAATATTCATTGTCAGAGCTGTTGGTAGTGTGGTACATTCACTCGAGTTGAAATACTGGGCCATCGTCCAATGGTAGGACTCTGGTTTTTGGTACCAGCTATGTAGGTTCGAATCCTGCTGGCCCAGCCAGTTTTGCGTTCGCGAAGCGGACGCGGGAATCCTGCTGGCCAAGCCAGTTTTTTCAAGCAATATGGCGAGTCCTTGCGGCTCGCTTTTTTAATACAATGGTTTGTGTTGTGCGAACGTATCGAAATCGCCAGGAGGCCTGCTAATGGCAGAATATGTAGAAGGTAAACGTCCTGTTCTTGAGGCGCTTAAGGCAAATATTCCTGCAAAATGTTTATATGTCGCCGATGGTCTTAAGGGCGATAAAGTAGTTTCTGATGTGGTAAAACGCTGTCATAAGATGGGTGTTTCGGTTAAGCAGGTTAAGCGTAGCGATTTAGACGCGCGTTCTGAACGCGGCTCTCATCAAGGGCTAATGCTGGAAACACGTCCTTACAATTATGTAAGTGCTCAAGAAATTATAGATGCAGCTCAAACGCATGCTGATGAGCATGATGGACAAGCACTTATTATTATTCTTGATCATATTACTGACGCAGGAAACCTTGGTGCTATTGCTCGTTCCGCAGAAATTGTAGGCGCTTCGGGCATCATTATTCCGAATAAACGCTCTGCTCGAGTTACGGCAGCAACCTATAAAAGCTCGGCTGGCGCTATTTCGCATATCAAGGTTGCGCAAGTTGGCAACATTGCGCAAACCATTGAGCGTTTGAAGAAAGAAAACTTCTGGGTTGCGGGCGCATCCGAGCAGGCAACTGAATGTATTTGGGATACGCCGATGGCGGGTCGTTTGGTTTTGGTTATGGGCAGCGAAGGGGAAGGTCTCTCTCGTCTTACCAAAGAACATTGCGACTTCTTAGTGGCGCTTCCTCAGGCAGGCCATGTTGGATCACTGAATGTGGCACAGGCTGCAACGGCATGCATGTACGAGTGGATGCGTCAGTGCCGCGAGCAGAATAAGAAAGCTCAGTAAAATGGCGAAAAAGCGTAACAAGCTGCTTATTGTTGATGGCTACAATGTATTGCGCAGTGGCTCGCGCTATATACACATGCGTAATCAAGAGGACTATACCTACGAAAAATTCAACATGGTTCGCGAAGCGCTGATTAGTGATGTTGCGGCATATGCGGGAAGCGAATACAAGGCGATCATCGTATTTGATGCGGCAGACAATCCAGAATCAGCAGGTAAAACGCAAACAATTGGTGGCGTTAAAGTAATGTTTTCACCCTTTGGTTCTTCAGCGGACAAGGTGATTGAAAAGTTATCGCATGATGCTCGTGAACGTCGCGTCGAGGTTATGGTTGTTACCAGTGATGCTTCTATTCAGGATGCAGTTTTTGGTGGCGGCGTAGATCGCATGAGTGCTAACGGCTTTAGTTTGGAAATGGATGATTTGTCGGATGAAGCCGATCGCGATAGTAACTTACAGGTGTCGCATAAAAATACCGTTGCAGATCGCTTGAATCCCGATGTTTTAGCTAAGCTTAAAGCTATGCGCGATGGCCGCTAAGTTAAGGCATCAATGCTTGCAGTTGTTTACCTTTTTTACGCTCTTCATCAATAATTTCAAACAAGATTTGCGGTCATTATTTCTTTTTATATAAATGGCGATATTCAGCATTTTTGTCATTTCTGACCACTTCTGATTCATTCCTTCTATACCTATAATTAAAGAAGATTATTTATTTGAGCTATAAGATCGATTCGGAGTTATAGCTCGCTATTCTCAGGTGTGCGAGTAACGCGATGCGTTAAAGGGAGAACAGGCGCAAAGAGCGCAAAAGTTTTGCCTGAGGGGGAGGAGAATCGCATGAAACCGCTCGAGGGAATTAAGGTTGTAGATTTAACTACCTACATGGCAACACCTGCAACAGGTCGTGTCTTGGGAGAATGGGGCGCGGATGTTATTAAGGTTGAGGCTGCAAAGGGTGATCCACTTCGCGTAACGCAAGCTGCAGTGTTTAATATGCCCATGTCCGATGAGGAAAATCTTGCCTTTGACATGTGCAATTTGCACAAGCGTTTCATCTCATTGAACTTAAAGACCGAAGTTGGTGCCGAAGTAATGGATAAATTACTTTCGGAAGCAGATGTTTTTATTACCAACACGCGTACAAAGTCGCTGCGTAAGATGGGTCTTGACTGGGAAACTTTACACGCAAAGTATCCTCGCTTAATCATGGGTCATGGTTTAGGGTATGGCAAAAAGGGTGCCGAAAAGGACGATCCCGGATTTGATGTTACCTGTTATATGGCTCGCGGTGGCGTATTTGGCACTACGGTAAATCGTGGTGACTCTCCCATGATTCCAACCAACGGCTACGGAGATTTGCAGGCAGCAATGTTTTTAGCAGCAGGCATTTGCGCTGCAGTAATTGGTCGTGAAAAAACTGGTGTGGGTGATTACGTAACCTGCGCTTTGCAGCATGCTGGTGTTTATGCGCTTATGACTGGTATGATTTCTGCTCAGTATGGCAATCCTTATCCTAAGAGTCGCTTAGAGGTTATTTGTCCTTTTAATAATGTATACATGACTGGTGATGGTAAATACCTGGCAATGTGCGACCCTGAATACGATCGCGACTACAACAAGATTATGGGCCTTATTGGTCGCGACGATTTGATTGATGAGCCTCGTCTGGTTAACTGCAACAAGATGAATGAGGCTGGCTTGAATCCTGAAGTTGTTGGTATTTTGGATGAAGCGCTTGCTAAGATGACCGCGGCTGAAGCGCTGAAGCTCTTCAAAGACGCAGGTATTCCTATTGAGCTTTGCCAAACGCCACTTGATGTCTATGAAGATCAGAATGTTTGGGATAACGATTATCTGGTTAAGATTCACTATCCTGAAGCGGATCGCAACATTCCTACGGTGCCTATCCAGTTCGAATCTGAACCTACTCCTGTATTCACGCCAACCGACAAGCTGGGTAGCTCTACGGTAGCGGTTATGAAGGACTTGGGTTACACCGACGAACAGATCGAAGCCGCTATGGCAGACGGTTCGGTTTGTGGTCCTAAAACCTTAGATGAATTAGTAGGCTAGCTGTCTAACCAGGTAATTCTGGATAAATAAGCAGGAAATGCTTCTGTGTTCAATTTGCAGCCACTCTTTTAAGGGCGGCTGCTTTTTTGCGGTTTCCACCATAGTTTCTTTCCTAGAATAAGAGCGACTAGAACAACGATGATGGGGTACAAATAACAGAAAAATGCATAGGGTAGATATTCAAGGCAGGATACGCCCAGAATAGTAACCATATAAATCGAGCAGGTATTCCAAGGAACAAGTACCGACGTGATGCCTGCGCTGGAATTGACGATATTGCTCCAAACAGACCCTGATACGTTGCGTCGCGCAAAAGCTTCGCCATACATTTTGCACGATAGTGCTATAGCGGGATATTGGTCGGGCATAAGCACGTTAAATAGTGCACCAGTGCCTACTGTAGCGACAGACAAGGATCCCAGTCTTCGCAAACGTGAAGTTACGGGAGTGATAAGGCTAGCCATCAATCCTGTATGCTGCAGGATACCTACGTATGCCATGACTAATATGACAATGCAGATAGTTGGCAGCATTTCTTCAATACCACCTGTAGAAAACAAGGTGTCAAGAACTCCGTAACCCGTGGTGCCAACTACGCCAGTATTTGCAGCTTCTAGGGCGATGCCAAGATCGACGCCTTGTAAAACAACAGCTTCAATAACACCAAGTGCCACTCCAAGTAAAAAGGCAGGAATGGCGGGAACTTGAATAGCTATACAGATAATCATAACGGCAAGCGGAATAAGCGTGAGAGGTCCAATGTGGTAGGAAGAAGAAAGTGCTGCGAGCAATTCATTGATATTAGAAGAGCCAGCATTGGTCATGCTCGCCCCAAGGGTAATTCCTAATACGTAGTAGAGAACAATGCTTATAGCGCAAACCGCTGTTACGAGTGGTAGAAACTTTTTGCACAAATCGAAAACACTGACTTTTGCTATGGCGGCACACAAAACAGGTCCGTCGGTTAGAGGAGATGCAATTTCGCTTACGTATGCACCAGCAATAATGGCTCCAGCTGCCATGCCTAAAGGAATGTTGAGTGCTGCTGCTATTCCGATAAAGGCAATCCCGATCGTACCTGCGGCACCCCATGATCCAAGAACAATACCCACAAGAAGAGTGCCTAAAAAAGCAATGGGTAAAAACATTTCGGGGCTTATAACGCACAGCCCATAATAAATAAGAGTGGGAACGGTGCCAGAAAGAATCCAGGTTCCTACCATCATGCCAATACACATCAAGATAAGCACCGCTTCAAGAGCATCTAGAATGCCCTTCATCATACTTTGAAGAACTTCTTCCCAAGTAAAACGTAAATAGAGCGCGATGGCTCCTGCGATGGCGCATCCTATAACCATGGGAATTTGCGGTTCGGTCCCCAGTACAACGACACAGCAAAACATTACGAGAGCAAGCAAAACGAAAGCGAGCATGCCATGTCTAAACTTCATAGGCTTTTTATCAGACGAAATCAACGTATCTTCCTTCGTGTAAGAATGCTGGATCAAGATTGATATTGTATGACTTTTGTAAGAATGTCGTTTATGAATACATAAGTTCTTGCATGGCACGTTCAGCTTGCTATACTACAAAGGCTGCAAATTTGTAGGAGTGTGTCCATTTGCCATAGGACATTCTTCTTCAAGAAACGGCATACAGCAAGGGGCTGTGTGCGGGGCAGTAGTAAGTATTTCGCATGCGTGGCGGACCTGATTTCGCTAGTGATCATGAAAAATGCTTAGGGCAATACGTTTAATGCGCCTAACAAACGTTGTAGCCGTAATGGTTGCAGCAAGAACAAGCGCAGGCGGCACGGGCATTTGATTGATTGCGAATAAAGGGATGAACCCACGCAGAGGTTTAACGAATGGAGAAAAACATGGCAAAAATTACGATCAAGACACTGCTTGATGCAGGCACCCACTTCGGTCATCAGACCCGTCGTTGGAATCCTAAGATGAAGCCCTACATTTTTGGTAATCGTGGCGACATCTACATCATCGACCTCAAGGAAACCCTTTATGGCTTGGACGCTGCTTATACTGCAGTTTCTCGCTGTGCAGAAAAGGGCGGTACCGTTCTTTTTGTAGGTACCAAGAAGCAGGCCCAGGAATCCGTCGCAAATGCTGCTAACCGTTGCGGTATGCCTTACGTTAATGCACGTTGGCTTGGCGGTATGTTGACCAACTTCGTTACCATTCGCTCCCGTGTTCAGCGCATGGAAGAGCTCGAAGCAATGGAAACCGATGGTCGTATGGATGTTCTTCCTAAGAAGGAACAGATTTTGCTTCGCAAGGAACTTGCTAAGTTGCAGACCAACCTCAACGGTATCCGCAACATGAAGAAGGTTCCTGACATGGTATTCGTTATCGATACCAACCGTGAGCAGATCGCAATTCACGAATCTCATCGTCTGAACATTCCTATTGTTGGTACTCTTGACACCAACTGCGATCCTGACGACGTAGATTACGGCATTCCTGCAAACGACGACGCAATTCGCTCCGTACGTTTGCTGGCAGACTTCATCGCTGATGCAGTTATCGCTGGTACGGGCGCACCTGTTACCGTAGAAGATATGACCGCTGAAGCAACTGAAGAAGCTCCTGCTGAGGCTCCTGCAGAAGCTGCAACCGAAGCTGCTGCAGAGTAACTTTTGTTTAGAAACAATGCCCTGCCCAGGTAGGGCACCCTCATTGTTCGAAAGGCCTTCCAAACTTTCGGACAGGTATAGAAAAAGGAGTGACAACATGGCAGAAATCACCGCAGCTCTTGTAAAAGAACTCCGCGAGATGACCGGCGCTGGCATGATGGAATGCAAGAAGGCTCTTACCGAAGCTGAAGGCGACATCGAAAAGGCAGTTGACGTTCTGCGTACTCGTGGTCTTGCTGCTGTAGCAAAGAAGGCTGGCCGCGCAACCAACGAAGGTACCGTAATGGCTCTCGTTGCTGAAGACGGAAAGTCTGGTGCTTTGGTTGAGCTTAACTGCGAGACCGACTTCGTAGGTATGAACGAAAAGTTCAAGGCTTATGCAGAAAAGATTGCAAATGCTGTTTTGGCAAACAAGCCAGCTGATTTGGATGCCCTGAAGGCTTCCGAAATCGAAGGCGAAACGGTAGAAGCTGTTGTAACTGATGCAATTCACACTCTCGGTGAAAATATCCAGCTTTCTCGTTTTGCTTATGCTGCTCAGGCTGATGGCGCTGTTGCAAGCTACATTCATGGTGGCGGCAAGATTGGTGTTCTCGTTGAGTTCAAGTTGGGCGATACCGCTTTTGCTACCAACGAAGACTTCAAGAAGTATGGTCGCGATATTGCAATGCAGGTAGCAGCTGCAAGCCCTGTTGCTGCAACGCGCAACTCTGTTGATCCTGCTGTTGTAGAGCACGAAATGAACATCTACAAGGCACAGGCTGCAGAATCTGGCAAGCCAGAAAACATTCAGGAAAAGATTGCAACTGGTCGTATGGAGAAGTTCTACAAGGAAAACTGCTTGACCGAGCAGGCTTATGTAAAGGATCCAGATCAGTCCGTAAATCAGTACACTGCTGCTGTTGCTAAGCAGCTGGGTACTACCATCGAAATCGTTGACTTCACCCGCTTTATGTTGGGCGAATAATAGTCACGTTATCACGTTTGGTGGTTGCAAGGCTGGTTTAGCTCATCGCTTTAGCGATAGGTAAAGCTAGTTTTAAGGGTCGCACAATGTGCGACCCTTTTTGTATTTTGGGATTTGTTGCAAATAAATATGTAACCTGTATAGGGGTTTGCCTGAAGGCTTTCGGACTTATTTATAATAGGGAAGTTCGAAACTTATTCGAAAGGATAAGGTATGGCTGAAGAAGTAATTATCGCCCGCGAAACAAAGAACGTATCTGGTACAGTTCAGATTTGCGGTGCAAAAAATTCTGCATTAAAGCTTATTGCCGCTTCTATTTTGGGTCAGGGCAAAAGCATTATTCATAATGTTCCTCATATTTCGGATACCGATATTATGAGTGCGGTATTGCGCAGCCTTGGTGCAACGGTTGAATGGGATGATCGTTCCCTTGTAATTGACACAACCAATGCCGAAGGTCATGAAACACCTTATGAGCTTGTTTCTAAGATGCGCGCAAGCATTTCTGTATTGGGCCCTTTGTTGGGTCGCTTTGGGTGTGCGAAGGTCGCCATGCCCGGTGGCTGCAATCTTGGTGCTCGTAAAATCGATATGCATCTTAAGGTGCTTCAGGCTATGGGCGTTCATTTCAAGAACGAACATGGATATCTGTATGCTTCTACGCCTGAAGGGCTTCATGCAGCAGATGTTTTACTTGAATTCCCCAGTGTTGGTGCCACAGAGAATATGCTTATGGCAGCTGTCGCTGTTGAGGGCACTTCGGTGATTGATAACGCCGCTCGTGAACCAGAAATCGTTGATCTGGCGAACATGCTTAACTCTATGGGTGCTTGTGTTGAAGGAGCGGGTTCTCCTACCATTACAGTAAAAGGTGTACCCCTCTCAGAAATGCATCCTTGCGAACATACTACCGTAGGCGATCGCATTGAAGCAGGTACCTACCTAACAGCAGGTGCACTTCTTGGAGGACCGGTTACTACCAAGGGGATAGATCCTTCGTTTCTGCGTATGGCAATTATGAAGCTTGAGCAGATGGGTTGCGAAATCACCACTACTGAGGATTCCATCACGGTTTATCGCGATAAGCCTCTACAGGCAATCGATATCCAAACACTTCCACATCCTGGTTTCCCTACCGATCTTCAGGCACAATTCATGTTGCTTACTGCGCTTGCGGAAGGTAATTCGGTAATTTCAGAAAACATTTTTGAAAATCGCTTTATGTTTGCCTCTGAACTCAATCGTATGGGATCAGAAATTACGGTAGAGGGTCATCATGCGCTAATTCAGGGAGTAAAAAAATTGCAGGGCGCTCCGGTGTCTTCTCCCGATCTTCGCGGTGGCGCTGCTTTGGTTATCGCAGGCTTGGTTGCTGAGGGCGAAACTGTAGTGCATAACATCTACCATATCGACCGTGGGTATGAAAACTATGTTGGCAAGCTGCAATCATTAGGCGCCAACGTTGAACGTACTACGCTCTAGGAATATATATGTTTGGAAAACGCAAGGATAGCATGCACGGACGTCCTACGCGACGTTCAGCAAAGCGTCGACAAGATGCCTGGTCTTCTTCGGTTGTAGGGTCTCATGCTCGGCAATCGGCGTCGAATCGAAGCCGCAGTTCAAGTGGCGCAAATTCTCATAGGCATCCCTCATCGCAGCGTATTAATACTCGTTCTGGTGAAATCAACCAGATTCATTTTCAATCACGCTCGGTTGATGAACGAACTGCACGTCATCAAGCAGGTGGTTCGCGCACGGCAACTTTTATGCGTCGTCGCGATCGTATGCGTTATGTGTTGGTGGCTATTGTGGCAATCGTGGTAGTTGCGATTGCCCTTACGTTGGGCAACTGTGCTTTCCGAGGCTCAGTATCTTCCTCTATGGCACTTGACGATTCTGAGGTAAGCAATGCGCTTGTAGCCCCTGCTTCTCATGACCAGCCATTCTATGTATTGCTGGCGGGTATTTCTGATGCTGATCCTGCGGGAGATACGGCAAGTTATCTTGCGGTATTGCGTGTTGATATTCCCAACAAAACTATATCGCTCCTCAATATTCCAAGTGCTATTTCGCAAACCTATGATAATGCGCCAGAGTCTGCCGATATGTTGCGCGATGCAACGTATGCAGTAAATGAAGGCGAGCTCGTCCGTCGTGTTTCGTCATTGTTGGAGCAAGACATTAATCACTACGTACGAATTACCGATAGCGATTTCGTTTCACTTGTTGATTCCTTGGGTGGTTTGCAGGTCAATATTGATACCTGCGTAGATGACCCAACTGTAGGAACGATAGTACTTGATCCAGGCGAGCAAACACTCAACGGTGAACAGGCCTTAACGTATGTCAGCGCAAAAAACTATGCGCAAGGCTTTGAAAAGCGCTCATCTATTCAGAACCAAATTCTAATGTCTCTTATTGACGCAATTCAGGCTAAGGGCGGTGTTGGTTTTGCAATGAATGCCGACAATATTGCGGGCAAGATCAAGACCGATATGAACTATGATGTACTGAATTCTATTGCCTCAATTTACGGGGAAGCTACTAAATACACTTCAACCGTACCTGGTAGCGATTTGTCGGCGGGCGATAGTGTGTATTGGTCAGTCAATAATTCTCAATTCTCCCAAGTGCGAGATCAATTCAAAGCGGGTCAAAATATGGACATTTCCGTTGATACGAGCGGCGTAGATAAGTCGGGAGTATCAATTATCGTTTTGAATGGTGCTGGCATTGATGGTTATAGCGCGCAGGCGGCAGAAGTGCTAAAGAGCAATGGGTACGCTATTGAAGATACGGGAAATGCCGAATCGTTTGTCTATGATGAAACGCTTGTAATTTATCGCGAAGAAAAAGACAAGGTTGCGGCAGAAGCTATTGTCCAAGCGCTGGGTACGGGACGAACTGTTTCTGCTGGCGTGTACTACTCACTCAAAACCGATATTCAGGTAGTAGTGGGTAAGGACTGGACAAATAATGCATAACGAAGACTTCGATGCCATTGCATATATAAATGAACCTCGCTGGCATACCATGAGTTTGGGGCTTGATCGTATTTACGAGCTGCTTCGTCGTTTAGGAAATCCGCAAGACAAATTATCTTTTGTTCATGTGGCAGGAACGAATGGTAAAGGTTCTACGTGTGCTTGCATTGCAAGTATCCTTAAGAGTGCTGGCTATAAGGTAGGTTTGTTTACGAGCCCCTACATCGAATACTTTGAAGAGCGCATTCGCATAAATGGCACCCCTATATCTTCTCAGGATTTAGAAGAAGTAACGCTTCTAGTCCGCGATGCTGCCGAGGCGATGACGGATCATCCTACGGAATTCGAACTGATGACCGCGGTGGCATTCCTTTATTTTTCTCGCCAGTCATGCGATATCGTGGTTGCTGAAGTTGGTCTGGGAGGCAGATTAGATTCTACCAATGTTATTGCTGCGCCTGAGGTGGGGGTTATTGCTCCTATTTCCTATGATCATTGCGCTTTGTTGGGCAATACTTTGACAGAAATTGCGGGAGAAAAAGCAGGCATTATTAAGTCGGACATGACGGTGGTAAGCGCCAATCAGGAAAATGAAGCAGCTGAAGTTTTGAAAAGAGTTGCGGCAGATAAAGGTGCTCAACTTCGTTTTGTAAATAGCGAAAGCGTTCAGGGTACCAATAAAGATTTCTCCTATAGTTCGTACAAGGGCGTTTTGTATGAGCATCTTGCTTTGGGCTTAGTAGGAAGTTATCAGCGTTTTAATGCAGCCCTTGCGTTAGAGGCATGCGAAGTTCTGTGCGAAAAGGGATGGAGCATTTCTGATAATGCTCTACGCATGGGATTGCTGGAGGTGCAATGGCCAGGCCGCTTTGAAGTGGTAAGCCATGCGCCCGAAGTGATTATTGATGGTGCTCATAACATTCATGCTGCGCGCCAATTAGTAAAAGAACTTGATCTTCGTTTTCCTTTGCGTCGAATTATCTTTTGCGTGGGAGTTATGTCGGATAAAGATTACCAGGCGATGCTTGCTCTGTATGCGCCGCTAGCTAAAGCATTTGTATGCTACGCCCCGAACCTGGATCGTGCGCTTGCTCCGAATGCTTTGGCGGTAGAAGCAATGAGAGCCCTTGCTAATCTTCCTGAAGAAGATCATGGTCAGGGATGCCTCGTGCAGGCTTGTTCGTCTGCTGCTGATGCGGTACATAATGCGTTTGCAATGGCAAACGAGCATGATGTCATTTGTTGCTGCGGAAGCTTGTACGGCATTGCTGCGGTGAAAGAAGCGCTCAAAAGCGAACTTGCATAGAATTCAATGAGCTTTTCCTGTTGATTGTTGATGGGCTTTGCGCAAGTATCCTCTGAAAGGTTCTCTGGACACTAATTTTAAATAAGCGCGAAGCGCTTTGTTTAATGCAGGAAGCAGTGAGCGCACGAGCTTGTAAGCGAAAAGCTTACAAGCGAGCAGCGAAACGGGAATCCTTGAAGAGGTTACTTACGCAAAGCCTTGTTTAAGCAGCTGGGGAATATCGCGCATAAGGGCTCTATTCGTATCTACTTTGTGGAGCATTCTGGGAGGTTTGCTAAACAAGCGCTATAAACTCGCATCAAAGCTAGGTATCATTTATACTGTTTATTCGTTGATGCGAGTATCTCGATTGGGTTTGGGCGGCGCCATGTTTCGAACCTGGTCAGGTCCGGGAGGAAGCAGCCATAAGGGACCGCTGACGAGCGCCCAGGCCTTTTCGAGATACTTGATTGTTGTTTCGCCGGTCACCTTTTGATCGGCGAAATTTGTTTTGACCGTTTTTGTCGGAAAACCGCAGGAGTCTAATGGAATTCATCGACTTTATTCTGGGCCTTCTTCAAGATCCGCGAGGTGCTATTGCAGGCTGGATTATTACCCTTGGACCAATCTGGGTATATACTCCGCTTTTTCTTATTGTTTTTATTGAAACCGGTTTAGTATTTTTCCCTTTCTTACCGGGCGACTCACTTCTCTTTGCTGCAGGAGTTTTTTCCGCTGATGGGGGCGGACTAAGTCTTGCTGCTACCCTTATTGTTTTTTATGCTGCAGCAATCTTGGGCAATACTTCCAACTACTGGATTGCTCGTTTATTCGGTTCTCGTATTATTGACTCAGGCAAAGTTAAAGCGCTTACGCCAGAGCGTATGGCAAAACTTGACCATTTCTTTGAAAAGTATGGTGGCTTAACGATTGTTATTACGCGCTTTATGCCATTCTTCCGCACTTTTGCTCCCTTTATTGCAGGCACAGGGCATATGAACTTCGCGAAGTTCACGTTCTTTAACTGCTTGGGTGGTCTTTCTTGGGTATCACTTTTCGTATTAGTAGGCTACTTTTTCGGGGGCGTTCCTTTCGTACAGGAACATTTCGAAGTAATTGTTTTGGGTATTGTTGCTGTTTCGGTAGCACCTGCGGTTATAGGTGCAGTTAAAGCAGCGCTTTCTGCTCGCAAAAGTGGCGCTCGTGATTTTCAGGTAGAAACTGCTGCAGAAGCAGAGCGTCTTGCTCGTGCTAAGCATGCAAGAAATGATGAGGATAACTAAATCATGGAGGCACTCTATCGCAAATATCGTCCCACCACTTTTTCTGACGTAGTAGGACAGGAGCATATAGAACGCACTTTAAAGAACGCCATTGAGCAGGATAAAGTTTCCCATGCGTATTTGTTCTGCGGGCCACGAGGTACGGGTAAAACCACCATGGCACGTATTCTTGCCAAGGCACTTTTGTGCGAAAAAGGTCCCACCACTGATCCTGATGGCACATGCTCAGAATGTGAAGCAATAGCTCAAGGAACGCATCCTGACGTGTATGAACTGGACGCGGCAAGCCGTACGGGCGTTGATAATGTTCGTGAAGAAATTATTTCTCGTGTAAACTACGCACCAACACGCGGTGCTTGGAAAGTCTACATTATCGACGAGGCTCATATGCTTTCGATGCAGGCTTTTAATGCTTTGCTTAAAACATTAGAGGAACCTCCTGCTCATGTAATGTTTATTCTTTGTACCACCGATCCTCAGCAGGTACCTGGTACTATTCAGTCACGTTGCCAGCGTTTTGATTTTCATCGCATTTCCAATGAGGCTATCGTGTCTCGTTTGGGCGCAATTTGTGTTGAGGAAGGCGTGGATTTTGAAGGCGAAGCACTTGATCTAATCGCTTATCGCGCCGAAGGTGGAATGCGTAACGCGCTAACCTCACTTGAGCAGCTTATAGCGTTTGGTGATTGCCATGTAACCCTAGAAGGTGCCCAGAATTTATTGGGTTCTCTTGATGAGACTGATCTTTCAGAAATCGTGTTGGCCATTGGTAGGCGCGATGCCGCTGCCTGTTTTAACTGGGTTGCACGCTATGTAGAAACGGGTGCAGACCTTGCTCAATTTGTTCGCGATTTGGCGGAATACATTCGTAATATGTATCTGCTTTCCATTGCTGGCATTGAAGTGGAAATTCATGTAAATGAAGCAGTCCGCAAAGCCATGGTGGATCAGTTAAAGCTGTTTGGTGAAGATCGCTTAAGCCGCCTGCTTTTGGTCTTAGGAGATCTTTCTAAGGAATTGCGCACGTCAAGCAATCCTCGTTTGAGTTTTGAAATTGCTCTTACGCGTATGATTAGGCCCGATTCCGATATAACTATCGAAGCTTTAGCAGAACGAGTAGAAGAGTTAGAGCGCAAGTTAGAATCGGGGCAAATTGGTGTTTCAACTGTAGTAGCACAGGGAACGATGCCAGCTCAGCCAACAGTACCAACTCAGGCAGTGGCAACACAGCAAGCAGCGGTAGAGCCACCTACGGCATCGCACGCCGCATCCTCTGCGCCAATTGCGCCGCCAGCGATGCAGCCGCAGGCATCACCTGCAGCAACGCCAGCAGTTTCGACAGCGTCAGCAACGTCATCTGTACCAGTGACGCCTGCTGCATCGGCAACGGCAACTTCGCCAGTAGCGCCGATGGCAGCCCAAGTGCCATCCACGCCAGCGCCGTCAATGGTAGCCCAAGTGCCACCTGCACCAGTTCCTTCGGCACCTGCATCTTCTGCATCAGCAGCGCCTCAGGCCACAATTGACCTAACCAATCCTGCTGCCGTGCAGCGTTTCTGGCATGCAGTAACCACTTCTTTGCGTAAATCGAATCCTGCACGTGGTGTGTTATTCATGAATGCCAAAGTTGCAGGTGAAGCTAATGGAAACGGTCTTGTGGTTACCTTCGCTAAAGATAACGGTTTTGCCTACACCGCTGCTCAAAAGCCAGAAGTTCAGCAACTTTTAGCTCAGACTATTGAATCAGTAGCGGGAGGCCATGTTCCGTATCGTCTGGTGCTTGAAGCAGGGGGCGAAGGTGATGGTCCTGCGGCAACAACAACCGTTTCTCCATCCTTTAATTCGCCTTTAGCCAATTCTCAGCCTGATGGTGTTCCGTCGGGTACTTCGAATAATTCAGGTGTTGCGGCGCAAGCTGATCGAGTTCGTGCTGCAGTGCAGGCTGCGCAAGAAGCTGCGCGTGCGGCTCAGGCAAGGAAAGAACCTGAACCAATTCAGCCTCCAAGCATGCATTCACAAGCAAGTACTCTCGGTGGAAATGAGCCTGTTGTCGCTTCTTACGATGATGATGACGATCGTGTTCCTCTAGAGGCTTATGGAGATGCATTTTATTCGGAAGATAATGGTGCTGATGCGAATGTAGCTGAAGCAGGTTCTGCAGCATCTTCTTCGATGGCGGACACGTCCATACCTCAAACTGCCTCGCCGATAAACGAACCTGTACTTCAAGCCGACACGTCAACGGATTCATCCGCAGTTCAGACTGACACGCCAACAGGTGATGAGGCTAGTCGTATTAAGTCAATTTTGTCGAATAGCTTTGGTGAAGGTATTAAGTTTGAAGAACTTTAAAGGTAAGGCGTAACCTTTCGATACAATGCTTACAGCACAAATGTGAAAGTAGAATAAAGGAGACAACCTTATGAATATGCAGCAGATGATGCGTCAGGCTCAGAAGATGCAAAAAGAACTTGCAAAGGCGCAAGAAGAAGTAGCTACTATGACCGCAGAAGGAACTGCTGGTGGCGGCATGGTAACGGCAGTTGTTCGTGGTGATATGACCGTTGAATCTGTCACGATTGATCCTGAAGCAGTGGATCCAGAAGATGTAGAAATGCTGCAGGATATGGTTTGTGCTGCGGTAAATGAAGCAATTCGTAATATCAACGAAGAAAGCAATGCTCGTTTAAGTGCAGTAACTGGCGGCATGGGCTTGCCTGGTATGGGCGGCGGTATGCCTGGAATTCCTGGCTTGCGTTAATTTGTGGGGTTACGTAAGTGAACGTAAGTTCTGCCATTCAAAAATTGCTTGATGAATTAGAGCGTCTTCCAGGAATCGGACCTAAATCTGCGCAGCGAATTGCATACTGGATCTTAAATGAAGATCGTATTGACGCTACTCGTTTGGCGCAGGCGATTATCGAAGTAAAAGACACCGTGCATTTTTGTGCACGGTGTTTTAACTACGCCCAGGATGATCTATGTGATATTTGCGCCTCACCTAAGCGTGATCAGAATACTATCTGTGTCGTATCGGAACCACGCGATATTCCTCCTATTGAGCGTACGGGTACCTTTTCTGGGGTGTATCATGTTTTGGGTGGCGCCTTGTCTCCCCTTGAAGGCATCGGGCCTGATGATTTGCATATAGCAGAATTATTGGCACGCCTAAACGATCCCACTATTTCAGAAGTAATCCTTGCTACTAACCCCAATATCGAAGGTGAAACAACCGCAAGTTACCTTGCGCGCTTGATTAAACCACTCGGTGTTAAGGTGTCGCGTCTTGCAAGTGGTTTGCCAGTGGGCGGCGATTTGGAGTTTGCTGACGAAGTAACACTGGGGCGTGCCATTGAAGCACGTAGAGAGCTGTAGAATTTAAGCCGATTTTATTCATACCCGCAGAACTCAAGTTGAGAACATAGGGTCATCTCAAAGGAGTCTTTATGATGCGTACTTTCGATGAAGATATTGAACGTGCAATTAGTTTTCATGGACATCTTTGTGGAGGTCAACTAACGGGTGTGCGTATGGCGCGCTACGCTCTGAATTATTTTGGCATCGAAGATCCCGATTCCTATCGTGATCTTATTGTGTATGTGGAATGCGACCGCTGTCTAACTGATGCCATTATGATTACTACGAATTGTCATCCAGGTAAGCGCCGAATGAAGTGCTTAGATTTCGGCAAGCAAGCAGCCACGTTCTACGATATCCAAAGTGGTAAAGCAATTCGTATGACCAACATTAGCGAAAAGGCCCCTAAGGGTTGTGATTTGCGTGAATGGTTCGCGCAGCGCTCCGACGAAGATCTCTTTAAAGTAGAACAGGTGCGTGTGCACATTACCGAAAACGATCTTCCAGGCAGACCACGTCAGGTTGCGGTTTGTGGTCGATGTGGCGAACAGATAACCGATGGGCGTGAAGTTCGGGGTGAACATGGCGAAATTCTTTGTCGCAACTGTGCGCAGGGCTCGTATTATGAGGTACTTGGAACTATCTAAAATTTTTAGTTTTGCCGCTTTTAACAAAAATCAAACCTGTCATTTACTTTGTCACAAAGGACCCCTTTATTCTTGATCTAGAATAAAGGGGTCCTTCTAGGTGCAGACTTTATTCAACTAGGTCTCTTTCTAGATATCCCTATCGTCTTTTGCGTGATGAGGTGCACAGATGATAAAAGCACAAAACTTAATCCCTGTTGAACAAGCGCGTTCAATCGTGCTTGGGGCAATTCCTTTACTGGATACCGAAATGGTCCCTTTGCTTGATGCGATAGGTAGAATTTCTGCAAAGGACCAAAAAAGCGATATAGATATTTCTCCTTTTGATCATTCCGCTATGGATGGCTTTGCCCTTGTTGCTTCAGATATCGAAAATGCATCAGCGGATAACCCTGTAGAACTTCCTGTTATTGCAGAAATTCCTGCAGGTGATTACTACGATGAGGTAGTAAAGCCTGGTACCTGCGTGCGTATTATGACGGGTGCTCCCGTTCCTGCTGGGGCAGATACCGTAGTGAAATTTGAGATTGTGGATTATCTCGAAAATGAAGGACGTGCTCCTGGGAAAGTTGCCTTTAGGGCTCCTTCTGCAGTGGGTGCTAATATCCGAGGAAAAGGTGAAGAAATTCACGCTGGCGAAATAGCCATCAAAGCGGGAGAGCCTATTAGTGCTGCAGGTGCGGGTCTTCTTGCAAGTTGTGGTATGGCCTATGTTGAGGTGTACCGTCGTCCTCGCGTTGCGGTAATTCCTATCGGAAGTGAATTGGTTGGCCCAGATACTGTTCCGCAAAAAGGCGAAATTCGCGATGGCAATTCTTATGCAATTGGAGCTTCGGTAATTCGTGCGGGAGGTATTCCAGTTTTGCAACCCATCGTTGAAGACGATAAAGATGCGCTTACTAAAGCGGTTTTGAACGCTGCTAAAGATTGCGATTTCGTGGTAACTAGCGGAGGAGCATCTACGGGAGATTTCGATTTCATCGAAGAAGTTGTTTCTGAAAACGGCGAACTCCTTATGGATTTTGTTAACATGCGCCCTGGAAAAGCGCAAACATTTGGGTTCGTAGAAGGCACGCCCGTGTTTGGTTTATCGGGTAATCCCGCAGCAGCATATTGCGGCTTTGAGCTCTTGGTGCGCCCTGCTCTTCGAAAGATGCAGGGGTATTCAACGTTCGACAGACCTCACATTTGGGCTCGTTTAACGAATGATGCAAAGAAGAAAGATGCGCGTCGAATTTACTTGCGTTCAACGTTAGAGCGAAGAGAAGACGGTAGCGTACAGGTTCGTCCTGCTAAAAGTCAAAGCTCTGGCCTGTTTAGTCCTTTTCAGAGCGGTAATTGTCTAGCGGTTTTGCCTGAAGGCGTTCCCGAGAATAAGAAGGTAGAAGCAGGTACTTTAGTGGAGTGCTTGCTCCTCGATGTTGATGAAGGCGTTGTGATTTAAATAGTGCTTTGGACTACTTCGGTGGAAGCAGAATAGGCTGAATGCGAGAAAACAGAAGGGGAGGAGTTTCGGTGAGTGATTCATTTTCTACTGGAGAGTTTTGCGGGCGAACGGAAGCCAAGGAGCCTGTTTTAACCTTTGCTGTGATTACCTGCTCAGACACACGTGATGAATCTCAAGATACGGCTGGAGCAGCTCTGAAGGAGCGTATTGCTGCTCGTGGGTGGAAGTGTGCTTCGTATGCATTGGTAAAAGATGATCGTGCGGAAATTTCTGCCGCTATTGCGAAGGCAGCGGATTTGCCTGAAGTGAATGTAGTGTTAACCTGCGGTGGAACAGGACTTTCACTTCGTGATGTAACGCCAGAAGCTACCCGTGATGTGTGTGATCGAGAAGTGCCTGGTATTGCTGAGGGTATGCGTGCGTATAGTTTACAAATAACTCCTCGTGCCATGCTTTCGCGGGCTTTATGTATGCAGCGCGGAACCACCTTAGTGCTCAATTTACCTGGCAGCAAAAAAGCCGCTTGTGAAAATTGGGATGGGGTAGTAGCAGTATTGCCGCATGCGGTATCCATGATGGCAGGGTGTGGACATTAGTATTACATTGACTTGCCAGTACTTTAATGACGATAATCCAAACCTAAATAATTTTCTTCGAGGATTCCCGTTACGCTGTTCGTTTGTAAGCCTGTAGCTTACAAACTCATGCGCTCACCGCTTCATGTTTTATACAAGGCACGTTTATCAACGTGCCTTTCAGGAATAGTATTCAGAGAATCTCTCAGAGATTTTTTTAGGTTTGTATAGCGTAATTACAGAATCTTGTTCGACTTACTGTCGATCCCAAGTGCCGCTTTTGCCACCTTCTTTATGAAGCAAGCGAATAGGTCCAATCTCCATGCCACGGTCTACTGCTTTGCACATATCGTATATGGTAAGACACGCAACACTGGCTGCGGTTAAAGCTTCCATTTCTACACCCGTTTTGCCTACTAAACTACAGGTGGTTTCAACGCGTATTCCACAGTGGCCATCAAAAGGCTCAGGCGCTTGGTTATCTTTAAAAGGCGCGCAGGTAACCTCTACCTTGGTAAGCATCAATGGATGACAAAGAGGAATTAAATCACTGGTCTTTTTCGCCGCCATAATGCCAGCAATGCGTGCGGCAGCAAGTACATCACCTTTTTTCGCTTTACCTGATTCAATTAATGCGAGAGTTTCGGGTTTCATAAAGATAAAACCCTCAGCGACAGCTGTGCGCTTTGTTTCATCCTTCGGAGAAACGTCGACCATATGAGCCTCGCCTTTAGCGTTGATGTGAGTAAGCTTTTGTTCTGCCATAAGAAATCCTTTAGGTTTCCTGAGTTGTTCTAGTCGCACCGTAATTACTTTACACCTATCGTCTTCTAGCCACCTACTTGGCTCATGCTACGTTCGGTGCCGCGACGGTGATGATGGCCTTCAGGTTTAATACGAAGTGCTTCGTTGAATATCTGCTGGAGATCTTTCTCAGTTCCATTTCGGAGCGCACCGCGAATGTCAAGTTCTTCGTCGCTAAACAAGCAGGGGCGCAGTTTGCCATCAGCTGTTAAGCGCAAGCGATTACAGGTTGCGCAAAAATGGTTTGATATTGCAGAAATAAAACCAATAGTCCCTTTTGCTCCTGGAATCTTGTAATAGCTTGCTGGTCCCCACCCGACAGGGGCAGCTGCGGTATCAGGAGTCTCATATTCGGCTGCCTTGGCTGCAGTTTTCGAAGAGCACCTTGCATCGGTACTACATTTCTTAAGAGGAACTAAAGGATCAATGCCTTCCTGCTTAAGAGCATCATTTAAAAGCGAACGTATCTCTACAGCAGGCACAACATCATGATCGCTCCAAGGAATAAATGCTGAAGATGTCACTGTTTTTGTAAGAGGGTTAGCATTAATTGCAGGTGGCAGCGAATCGTCTATCTTGCCGATGGGCATATATTCAATAAAACGTACATGGAGGGGCTTGTCTAAAGTTAACCGAGCGAACTGAGCAAGATTCTGATTCAAATGACGAACTACTACTACATTTATTTTTACGGGAGCGAATTCGTAGTGTAGAGCAGCATCTATTCCTGCGAGTGCATCCGCTAAAGTACCGCAGCGCGTTATGGCGCGGTACTGGTCTTTGTCGAGGGAATCCAAAGATATATTAACGCGATCAAGACCTGCGTTTTTTAAGTCGTTTGCCATGGTAGGAAGCAAAATGCCATTGGTGGTAAGAGCAACGCTTTCGATACCTTTTATTTGTTTGATAGCCTGAACTAAACCTACAATACCTTTACGAACTAGGGGTTCGCCTCCGGTGAGACGAATATGCTTAATGCCGTTTTTTGCCGCTAATTCGACTACCGAAATAACTTCTTCCAAGGTAAGAATATCTTCATGCAGAAGAGAAGGTACTCCTTCTTCGGGCATGCAGTATACGCAGCGTAAATTACATCTATCGGTTAAAGATATGCGCAGATAGTCAATCGTTCTACCAAAGCCGTCATGGAGCACGTGTTCTTCCGCGTTTGTTAGAGATGATGTAGTTGCGCCTGTAAACATAACTATTCCTGAAAACTATTAGCGATTGACGAAATATAAACCACGAGGATTAAGGGTAACTTTACAGAGGTCCCCTGCTTCTGGCAAAGGTCTGGTGGTGGTTAGCTTATTGATGTGCCACTGAATGGGGGTTGTTTCGGTCTCTTCGGTAAGATCAAGAGAGCCTGTGCGAATTCCGTGCAAGTTGGAGAAAGCATTATTGTTTCGTTCTGCATTGTTACTTGTTTCTGTATAAAAGGTTTCGTTTTTTTGAATGGTTTCAAGCTCTTTACCTTGTAAAAACGTAATAAGAACAGTGCGCTCAAAACGTGAATCACTTACGTGCTCCACGCGAACCCAGTAGGTGTTTGCACTAAGTTCTGTTGATTTTTTTATAGGTGCTTCGTCGGGATTCAGACTGGCAGCATCATCGGCATATTCGATAAATTTGGCGCGCATGCCGCAATACTTAATTTCGGGGTCAAGAGGCTTTGTTGAAGTGATGGAGATGTTCCATTTAGGTAAAAAAGCATGATGTTCGTCTACATAGATGGCTTCGGTGGTGTTTTTGCATCCAGAAAGACGAATAGTTGCCAGCGTTTGAGGGTCGGTAATAATACGATCTTTTGTGTCGATTTCTTCGAGATGACCCTCACTGACTACAGCAATGCGGTCACAGAAGCGAAAAGCTTCATCTATGTCGTGAGAAACATAGAGGATTGACCCTTCGAAACGTTCAAACAGTTTTTGGAGGTCCTGTTCAAGAGCACTTTTAAGGTGGGCGTCTAGCGCAGAAAAGGGCTCGTCAAGCATAAGGACTCCTGGCTTAGCGGCAAGCATACGGGCAAGCGCAACTCGCTGCTGCTGGCCACCCGATAGCTGAAGGGGGTAGCGCTTTGCTAAGTTCTCTAACCCAAAACGAATAAGCTGTTCATTGATCAACGTGCTGCGCGTGGTACTTTCCATTTTAGGATTAAGGCCTGCGGCTACATTTTGTTCTACGGTTAAATTGGGGAACAGCTGGTAATTTTGAAAAAGCAGTGCAGTTTTTCGCTGTTGTGGCGCTAGATTAACGCGCGCTTTTTTACCGTGAGCTTTATCGAAAAACACTGTATCATTAACGATAATTTTTCCTTCATCAGGCGTTTCTATTCCCGCAATGCAGCGCAAAGTAAGCGATTTTCCGCACCCTGAAGCACCAAGAAAACCCAGTGTTTCAGCACCAGCATCAAGGGCTACTTCTAGGCTAAAGTCATCAAAATGCTTTGCTATATCAACGCTCAGACTCATTGTTTACCTCTTTGCGGCGATAACGGGTAGTGTGTTTACTCCATACGTTAAGAGCAAAAATAACGCCGAAGCTCAAAATAATCACGACAATAGTCCAGAACAGAGCAACATCAGTGTTGCCACCCATCCATTCGAAGTAAATCGCTATAGGAATGGTGCGCGTGATACCTACATAATTTCCCGCCAAGAAAAGCGTTGCGCCAAATTCACCAAGAGCACGTGCAAATGCCAGCATGGTGCCTGCAGCAATAGAAGACCAGGCAAGAGGGAGCATGAGTTTAAAAAATATGCGGGCCTCATTCCATCCCAAGGTACGTGCGGCATCAAGCATGTCAGGATTTAAGCTTTCGAACGCTCCGCGCGCACTGCGATACATAAGGGGAAATGCTACAACAACGGCGGCGATAACTGTTGCTGGCCAACTAAAGATAAGAGGAAATCCGATAGCGTTAAACCACTGGCCAACAGGGCTATTGCTTCCCAAAGCTAGGAGTAGCAAAAAGCCACAAACAGTAGGTGGTAGCACCATTGGAATAGTGAAAAATGCATCTACTACATTTTGCCAATGATCTGGCAGGCGAAGTGACCACCAGGCAGCAATAATACCCAATATGAAAATGATAACGATAGCGGTAAGGGTAGTTTTAAGGGTGACCCAGAGGGGAGACAAATCTAAACTTTGAAAGAATTCCGCCAAAGCACCAAGCCCTGTTGCTGCTTCAGTGATGGTTGTAGCCTCGCTTGAAGTGAGCTGAGCAAACGAAGCGTGGTTTAAATAGATTTCATCGGTCGAGGTGTTTTCGGAAAGATCTGTGCCGTCATCTCCTATGACGAAGGTGTAGAAGCGACCATCAACTGGTTGATTAAAGGAGAAAACCACACCATTTTGCGTGTGTATTTCTTCTTGGGTGAAATACCAAGGGGTGTCAGGATCAATTTTGACATTTCCTCCTGCAGCGTTATTGTCCAACGCGTATAAAAGATCTTGAATCACCTGGCAGTCTTGTTTGTTATCAAGCGAAAGATTCAATGCTTCTGTTTGGCTTTGAGGAACATAAACCATAACAAAAGAGCCAACATCTACCAATGTGGCCATATTTTCATGTGGTTGAATGTAGGTATATCCTCGATACACCTTATCAACAGCGCGGTTAGTACCTTTGTTTGCTCGGGAAAACTCATCTGCTGCGTAGGGCGTATTTTCAATAACCGCACGCTCGCCTTCGGAAGAAACGGAAACCGTGTTGGATTCTGTGGTGTTGTTTTGGTTCGAGTCTGCCCAGGCACAAGAAATGCTTCCCGATAATCCGAAAAGACCTAAGGAAAGCATAAAAACAATGAGACAGAACAATCTGCTCAAGATCGTTGAATAGTATGTCGTACTTTTTGAGTGCTTCACATTTCCTGCTTTGGTGTGAAATGATTGTATAAAACCACGTAGTGAGACTACTGAGGAAAAGATGTAAACGGTAGCAAGGTGAAAGAAAAGAAAGGTGCGAACGTGCTGAGGGTTTGCACCTTTCCGTAGAGAGAAACTAGATTAATTCAAAACCCCACTTTCCCCATATTTCCTGAGCATCAGGATCGGTTGTGCACCAATCGAGGAATGCTTGTGCGACACCATTGGAATCATCCATAGCAGTTACGGCAGCTGGGTAGATAATATCCTTGTGGGCATCTGCGGGTACGGTGCATACAACTTTTACACCACCATAGCGTTCAACATCGGAGCTGTACACAAAAGCCAAATCTACTTCTCCAGATTCAGCAAGCTTGCAAACTGATCCTACTTTATCTGCTTCTTGCACTTGATCAACAATAGCGCCCGTGATCTCCCCATCGGTGCCATTTTCGTCAGTGTAGCAACCAACTGAGGCAAGAGACTGGCGTGCATAGTTGCCTGCAGGAACATTAGCATCACCAATGGCAATGCTGTAGTCGCCAGAGACGGCATCTTCTAGGGTGATGGTATCGATGTCGTTGCTCTCGGCGGTAACGATAACTAGGTCGTTTTTAAACATGTCGAACTGAGAGCCATCTGCAACGTTTTCATTTTCGATTGCATTGTCCATGTTGCTTTTGGAAGCGGGGATAAAGATATCAGGTTCTCCTCCTGCTTTCATCTTCTCTACTAAGGTACCCGATGCTTCGTATTGGGTATCGGCAAAGGTAACTGAAGGATTTTGAGAAGTGTAAAGTTCCTGAACTTCATCGAGTGCTTTTTCAAGCGAATTGGCAGCATAAATTTCTAAGGTTACGTTTTCGTTCGAAGTGTTCTCTGAAGCATTTTCTTCCTGCGTTGAATTGCCTGAGCTGCAGCCTACCAAGGCCAAGGCGATGGCAAAGCATGCAGCCAGCGCGAAAATGGGTTTTAAGGAAAGTCGATGTGTCATGGTATCTCCCTAAAATGGTGTCTACACTGCGAATTATTCTCGATCGAGTATTATCCTTGCTTGAGAATAATATAGTCCGTATTCTGCGGGTGAGTAAAGAGGTTATAAAAACAGGGAAAAGCGTCGGTATATGGTGCAATTAATCATTTATTGGATAAAGAAAGTGTCTAGAATTAAGAGGAGTATTGAGTAGGGGAGAGACTAATGAGTTTAGATACTCTTGAGGTTGAGGTTCATTTAATAATTCGAAATAAAGAAACGCAGGCTCATGCTCCTGCGTTTGGTCGCGGTATTGCGCGTCTTTGTGAAGGGGTAGAAAGAACAGGATCCCTTAATAAAGCCTGCAAGGAAATGGGCATGGCGTACAGCAAAGCCTGGAAAATAATGCACAACACCGAAGAATCACTGGGTTTTGCTTTGCTGGAAAGGCAGGGCGCACGTGGCTCTGTACTCACTCAAGAGGCGAAGATGCTTCTTCAAGCATTTCGTGAAACTGAAAAAGTTCTAAAGGAAGCAGGAGAAGAGGCACTCAGCTCAGTGCTTTTTTAGTAGAGTAAAATAGGATCTCGGAACCGTCTAAGGGCGCTCAAGAGCAAACAGAATACGTTCGTGTGACATTGTGGGTGCCACTATTGATAGACATCAATAAAGATATTCTGATGAAGTGGTTAGCATATTTTTTGCAGCAATAAGTTCTTCGGGGGTATTGGCATTAAGAAAGCTTCCTCCAAAACGCGCGCATTTAGCGGGACTTGTACAATCGATATAACCGCAGGGTAGAAGATCAAGATAATCGCGCAAAGATGTGTTGTTTCCTTTCTCGGAGATAAACTGTTCAAGTTTAGAGAGGCAGGGTTCTTTTCGATAAACTCCCGCAAAAGGTTCAATGCCGTGTTCGCTTTTTGGAAGTACGACAGCAAGGTTAGGGTAAGCGCACGGTCTTAGTAAAAGCGCTTCCTGTGCAAGCAGGGCAACAGGGAAATCAAGCATATCGCAGGCAACAACGCTAACAAGATCGTGGTGGGCGCAGAGCAGTGCCGTATACAATCCCGAAATAGATCCCCGTGTTTTTAGCCGATCGGGAACGAGCTGTATAGTCGGATACGTCTTTTTGAGAAATTGCAGCCGATCAGGATTGTTGGTAGTAACAATTAATTCATCGGCAAGAGAAGAGACGCGCTCAATTACATGGCAGATCATTGGTTTGCCCAAAAAAGAAACAGTTTCTTTGGGTACACCCATGCGTTTGGATTCGCCACCAGCTTGAATTACGACGCTCATTTTTGGACGAGCAAACCTGTCTTGAAGAAATGAAGCAAGGGGTTCTATATCGTCAAAAGTAAAGCAAGGAATTTGAAACTGGTTCGCATTGGCTTGCACTGAAGGAATGTCGGTTATTACTGCGAAAGGTAAGGTATTTTGATTATCCGTTGCGCTTGCCGTATCTGAGGATTTGTTTTTGACCCGCTCTTTCCAAACATCAGGAAGTATTGATGCTGCTTCAATATCGCGCGGGTTTTCTGCCCTAAATAATTCGATATGGGCAATAGAGGCTTGTTTGAAACCTTCCACAAGAACTAAGTCGTATCCAGAAAGTTGGGATATTACAGATTCGCAGGAACGAGGTGTAGACAGCTCAGTTATTTGCGCAAAACGTACATCGGAAAGAATCGTGGTACTTTGGGCACCCGCTGCGCGATGACGATAAGAATCGCGGCCTGGAATATCAATGTCAAAGTCGGGGTGACCGTGATGTTTTATCGTGGCAATTCGTAAGCCTTTATCGGAGAGATTGGCGATTAATTTTTCAAGAAGGGTTGTTTTTCCCGAATTCTTTCGACCAATAAAGCTTATGGCTGGACTTGGTGTTGAAGGTGCGTTCATCAGGCATATACCTCGGTTTCGGTAACAAGATTATTCTTAATATGTCCTACAAGCTTGTTGAGTGCATCTATTGCGTGTGGGCGAATATCAGCACCGATTAGTACATACATGAGCGAGGAACCAACAGGAACGCGACCAGAATTCAACCATGCACGAACATAATAAACGCCTTCCCAGGTCCGTGCTTCGCTAAGTGCTTCTTCAAGACCTTTTTTATCGTAGGAAAAATCGACAGCAATAACTCTCTGCGTTTTTTCTTCTTCAGACAGAGGTGCTTCAAATTCATTGCTGCGGACTATCTTTTTAGGGGTAGCTCTCACGATGCCATTGTGTGTTAAATACATTCCAACATAAGGGGCTTTGGGGTCTTGTTTTGCTTCAGTAAGCCAAGCAGCTATGTCTGGTTCAGGTTGACATGATAATTCTTGGTACTGAGGACACGTATCTTTCATGGAAGCTCCTTGGTGGCAATTACGTCAGATATCTGCGCTGGTAAGAGCAAGGTTGTAATCCTTGGTTAAAGGGTGGGCCAATCTGATATATACAGAGCGCTTGCTCCTTATTCATCATGACGTTTTAGTACAACAGGCTCAAGATCAAACAGGTCGATACTGGAAATACGTCCGTGAACGTGCAGTGCTTTTGTAGGGCAGATATCTTCACACAGTCGACACTGTATACAATCAGAGCAGCGAAATTCATGATCAGGGCCAGGTGGATTATGTTTGCCAAAAACAAAAGAAGTAGGCTCTTCTCCTAGATGAATCAATGCTTGTGTGGGGCAAAACCGCGTGCACATACCACAGTTTGTACAGGAGTTATCTATGGTTACTTGTCCCCAGAATCGCGTTTCGATAATGGTTTGTTTTTGTGGTGGATTAGCCTGCTGTTCTTCGAAGAGGATGTTAAGCAGGAGCGTGTTTCTTAGAGGCATGAAAACTTTTAACTTTCCAGGTGCTTGCGTGAGCTCATGGGCAAGCGTTGGTGCGGGACTTTGGTCGGGGAAAGCCGACTCAATGGCAGATTCTGCAACGCTATAGCCAAGGTGTTTAATCGATTTGCCTAGTGATCCGAAGAAGCCGCGTCGCGAATAGCCGCCTTTGTCGTGCTGTAAGGGATAACAGCTTTCTTCCTTTGAGGTTTCTTCTTTCTGCTTAACGTCGATAGAGATATTCCAGGTGTCTGCAATTTTATGAGCCGATTGTAGAGTTTCGTCTATGAGGGTTTTTGCTTGAGCTTTCGCACACGACTCACAACTGTTATGCAGAAGGATAAGCTTAATGTTGTAATGCGCCATTATTAAAAGGTGCACTTCATCAAGATGAGCAAGGCAGGGCAGTGTGACCAAATGTGATAAATGCTCTTGGGCAAGCGGATGTTCTTCGCAGCAGATCCAAATTGTGGAGTGATCAGGAAGAGATCGAGCAATATTTAGCCAAGATTCATGGGGAAGCGCAGCGCTTGAGATAGCTTGAGTAGGACACGCATTTGCACAGCTTCCGCACTGGATGCACGTATCAGGATTAATTGTTAGACAGTTATTTTTTACTTCGATCGATGAAGTAGGACATACGTTAGAGCAATGATTGCATGAAGCGTTTCGGTTCCGTACGCAAACGCAGTGCGTTTTCTCAATTTTGATTGCTTTAGCAGAAAGACTATCAATAATCTGTTCCGCATCGTTGAGGGTAACCACGCGACTGCCTTTCATAAAAGATCATCAAACAACAAATCTTTGTTGTTTATCTTCCTGCACGCTTCTAGTTATTCTCGAAATAGAATAATCAAACCATTACAAACTTTGGTTTTCTACCTAAATTATCTTGTTGTAAGCGTCACAATGATAGTAGCCGAAAAGGCAAGTAAAGGGGAATTATAGTTGCTTGTCAAAGTAGGAGGGGAAGAACTAAAGATAAGCAACTTGAAAGGGCGCAAGAGGTGCCCTTGTATTTTGTACAAGGCTTATAGGAGGGGGAATTTACTATGGCAGATCATTCTCCATCTCTGACACGACGTACCTTCGTGAAAACAACCGGCGCACTGGGTGCACTTGCAGCAGCAGGCGGTGTTTTGGCTACTTCTGAAGGCGTTGTGGGAGAAACTCCAGTTGCATACGCGGATTCACCAGAAACTATTGCATGGAGCCAATGTAATGTAAACTGCGCAGGCAACTGTATATTTCAATGGCATGTAAAGGATGGCAAAGTCCAATACATGGAAACAGACAATACGGGCAATGAAGACTTGCAGGCGCGCGCTTGCCTTCGTGGCCGTAGTATGCGTCGTTGGCTTAATCATCCAGACCGTCTTCAGTATCCAATGAAGCGTGTTGGCAAGCGTGGCGAAGGAAAATTCGAACGTATTTCCTGGGATGAGGCAACTACCATAATTGCTGATAAGCTGCGCTATACCATCGATACGTATGGTAACGAAGCTATCTATGTAATTTATGCAACAGGTATGTATGCTTGCATGGGCAAGCCAGGCAATCGTCTTCTTTCGCTTCTTGGTGGGTATTTGAACCAGGGATACGATTATTCGACTCATATGCTTCAGGCGATTATGCCCTTTATGTATGGCAGTTCATCCAATTTGGATGAAAACGGAAATCACAAAACTCTTGGTGTTCCAGCTACGTCGTTTTCGCCTTACGATGCGGTAAATGCAAGCTCTATGTCTGAAGCGGCACTGCATTCGGATCTTATTGTTATGTTTGGCAATAGTCCTTGCGAAACGCGTATGGGTGGCGCAAATATCACCTGGGATTATGCACGTGCACGTGAAGCAGTGCTAGAACGTGGTGGTCAGATTATTAATATCGATCCACGTATGAATGAATCAGTTTCAGGCCATCCAGAGGAATGGCAACCGATTCGTCCTGGTACCGATGCAGCTCTTTGCTCTGCAATTGCGCACGAGTGGATTGTTAACGATCAAATCGATAAGGACTTCCTGGATACGTATTGTATTGGCTATGACGAATCAACGATGCCAGATTCCGCTAAGGGCCAGCATAAGTCCTATCGTGATTACATCATGGGCACAGGTTATGACATGGTGGAGAAGACCCCTGAATGGGCAGCTCCTATTACCCAAATTTCTGCCGAGCGCATTCGTGAACTGGCAGAACTGATGGCTGAAGCGAAAGCGCCCTTTATCGTTCAGGGTTGGGGTCCACAGCGCCACACCAACGGCGAAGATACCACGCGTGCTATCACTATGCTTCCTATTCTGCTTGGCCAAATTGGTCTTCCTGGCACTAATACCGGCCAGCGCGAAGCAGAACCATATATCAGTTTGGTAGGTGGTTTTTCTGGTACTGTTCCAAACCCTGTAACCACGACCATTCCCGTATATCAGTACCTTAATGCGATTGATCATGGCAAAGAAATGACCGCTACCAATGCGGGTGTTATGGGTGCGGATAAGTTGAGCACTGATATTAAATTTATCTGGAACTATGCGGGTAATTGCCTCACCAACCAGCATGGCGATATTAACTACGCGCACGATATTCTGACCGATGAATCCAAGTGTGAATTCATTTTGGTTTGGGATACCGTTATGACAGACTCTGCTAAGTATGCTGATCTTTTGCTTCCAGACGCTATGCGCTCTGAAGTGTTAAATATGCAGACTCAAGGATATGGCGAATGGTATACCGCATTATGCGTTGGAGGTCCTGCTCAAGATGCGCCAGGTGAGTGCCGCAATAGCTATGATGTGTGTGCAGAAATTGCCGAAAAGATGGGTATAGGAGAAGAATTCACCGAGGGTCGCACCTATGAAGAGTGGTCGCAGTACTTATATGAAACAGGTGCCGCTGCTGCTCCTGAAGCATACAACATTACCATGCCTTCTTGGGAAGAAATGAAAGAGCAAGGCGTGTTCAAGCAGGAACTTCCTGCTGTTATTGGTCTGGAAGATTTCCGTAAAGATCCCAAGGGTCATCCATTGGCAACTCCATCAGGTAAGATCGAAATCTATTCTGAAGCTCTGCAGACTATTGCAGATACCTGGGAACTAGAAGACGATGAGGTTATCAATCCTATTCCTGTATTTACTCCAGGGTTCCAAGGATATGGCTCGGTAACAGAGGAATATCCGCTGTATTGTTGTGGCTTCCACCACAAGAGTCGTACGCATTCTTCTTTTGGTTTCATCGAAGAACTTGAACAGATTGCTCCGCAATCCTTATGGATCAATCCGGCAGATGCGCAGCCTCGAGGAATCGGTAATGGTGACACTATCGCAGTGAAGAGTCCCGCGGGTGAGATTCGAATTCAAGCATTCGTAACGCGCCGCGTTATTCCTGGTTCAGTCATGATTCCTCAGGGAGCATGGCACAATGCCAATATGGATGGTGACAGGATTGACACTGGCGGATGCGTGAATACTTTAACCACGTACAAGCCTACGCCCTATGCAAAAGGCAATGGCCCAGCACACTCAATGATCGTTCAGGTTAGCAAGGCTTAAGGGGGTAGGTTATCGTGACGCAATACGGATTTTATTTCGATAATTCACGTTGTACAGGCTGTCGTACCTGCACCATGGCATGCAAAGACTACAACGATCTTACTGTCGACAATGCATTTCGTAAGGTGTATGACTTCGAAGGTGGTTCTTGGACAGAATCTGAAGGCACATACTCGACGGACTGTTTTGTTTATCACGTATCGCTTGCTTGCCAGCATTGCGATGATCCTGCATGTGTGGCGGTGTGCCCAACGGGTGCGATGCATAAAGATCCTGATACAGGGTTAGTAAGTGTTGATACGACCAAATGTATTGGTTGTGGCTATTGCGCTATGAATTGCCCTTACAACGTTCCAAAAGTTGATCGTGAATTGGGCCATTCGGTAAAGTGCGATGGTTGTGCTAGTCGCGTAGCGGAAGGTAAAAACCCCATCTGTGTAGATGCGTGTCCGCTTCGCGCACTTGATTTTGGTCCTATTGATGAATTGAAGAAGGAATATGAAGGGGTTTCTGGTATTGCTCCTATGCCCGATCCTTCTATCACTAATCCCAACATTATTATTAAGAAGAGCCCTGCTGCTCTTGATCCAGGTGATACAACTGGATTGGTTACCAATACACAGGAGGTGGAATAGACCATGGATATGGCTCTGCATGAATTACCTCTTGCGATCTTTACGACGCTCGCCCCTATGGGTGCAGGTGCATTCGTAACCTTAGCTTTGGTATTTTTTACAAAGAAGTTCTCCGCGGAAGAATACAAAAAGATAGACGGTTTCACGATTGTGCCTTTGCTGTTCTGCCTTGTAGGCTTAATAGCTTCCTTTATGCATTTGGCAAGTCCGCTTAATGCACTCAATGTTGCTTCTACCATCGGAACTACACCATTAGCAAATGAAATAACAGCATTTGGTGTGTTCTGTATTGCAGCGGCAATTTATTGGATTGTAGCTTTGACAGGAAAGCTTACGTTTGAAGCGCGTAAGGTATTTTCTATCGTGGTGGCAGTACTTGGCTTAATCTTTGCAATCTTTGTTGGATTAGCTTATATGCTCCCTGGCGTAGCTTCCTGGAATACGCCCGTAACGCCTGTCATGATGGTTGGTTTCTTCCTGTTTGGCGGTACGTTGTTTGGTATGTTGGTGTTGTCACTTGCAACTAATAGCAACATTACGCTTGGTGATGCTGAGGAAAAATCGATATTCTGGGTATTTACCATAGGTGCTTTTGTGGCTCTTGCCGGCGTCATTGCGTTCTTTGTAATGGCTTCTACTACTGCAAGCGTGTTCTTGAATGTGGCAGCATTATCAGCAAGTCTTATTCCTTGCTTTGTAGTATTTATCATTCTTTCGGTTCTTGCCTACGGCTTAGGGTTTTTCGCGATCAAACTTTATCCATCAGCGTTGATGCTTGGTATTGCAGTAGTCTTGGTAGTCGTTGCAATTTTCTTGGCTCGTCTGTGTTTCTACGGTTTGCAGATTGGTATTGCGCTGTAAAGAAATCCTAGATGAAACTATCCTAAGTGTCATTTGTGCATATTAGGGCAAATTAAAACTAGCTAAGGGCGCGATGTTATTCGCGCCCTTTCGCCATTGAAATAGGTAAAGGAAAACTATGGCTGAACAAACTATTACTCAGCGGCAAGCATATGCAATTCAGTTTATTGGAGATTCACTTTCTCCCTTTTTTACCCATGATCCCAAACTCGATAAAAAGGAAATAAGCCCGCTCTTTGATGCTTTCGTTTCGCTGAATCCTAAACAGGCATCAAGTGAATGGCCTTTTGTTGAAAACCGCGCTGCTTATAGTGCCATTGTGCAAATGCAAGAGGGACTACAGGCTGGCATAGATGATGAACAACTGTACTGGGAATACCGCAGGTTATTTGTTGGACCCCAAAAGAAAGCAGCAGCCCCTTGGGGTTCGGTGTATCTAGACAAAGATCAGGTAATCTTTGGTTCTAGTACTATGCGATTGCACGATTGGATGCGACACAATGGCATAGCTGTCCAGAAACACGGAAGCGACGAACCTGAAGACCATATAGGGACGATGCTTGCTATGATGGCTTATCTGGCGGTGCATAAGCCAAATCTCGTGCATGAATTCTTGCAGCTTCATCTTCTTACCTGGGCGGGACACTTTCTTGACCTTATGTATAAGGCTTCTACTCATTCGTTTTATAAGGGTCTGGCTCTATTGACCCAGGAAAGCTTGCGCGGTATTCAAAACGAACTACAGATAGAAGTTACCTGTCCTCGCTTCTATCGGTAGCGTCGCTATCTGGGGTTATTTGGAATAGTTTTTAGTAAATAAAATTTAATAATGTCGAATAACCCCAGGTCATAAAAATTGAATTTAAATTATTCTCTAACAAGAATAATCATATAAATTGCACTCCATCTTAGTCACAGGCACAATGAATAGTGATGGGGTGCTTATTGTTTAATTATGGCAGCAGAAGGGGAATCAATCATTTTCTCAAGGGTAATTTCTATGATGCCCATCTCCAAGAAACTTTTGAGTGCTGTCAAAGGTACAGGTATTTCTAACTAATTACATACTTCGAGGAGGAATAATGTCTCGCACAGACACTTCTCATGGCGGTATATCTCGTCGTGGGTTTATAAAAGGAGCGGGAGCTCTTGGTGTGCTTGGCCTTGGTCTGGGTAGCATGACCTCTACTAGTGGATGGCTTAGTAAAGCTTCGGCTACTGAAACAGTAGATGAACATTTCGCCTACACCTATCATCAAGCTCACTGTGGTGGTATGTGTCCTTTGAAATGTACCGTGCGTGATGGTCGTTTGGTAATGATTCAACCAAATGATGCCTGCGCAATGGATAGGTTGAAGACCATTTGTTTAAAGGGTATTTCCGAGGTTCAACATATTTATGGTGAAGGGCGCATTCAGGCTCCACTTAAGCGCGTGGGTGATCGAGGCACTAACCAGTTCGAACAAGTCAGCTGGGAAGAGGCACTCGACGATATTGCCAACAAAATTAAAGAATCTCAAGATACCTATGGTAAGAATTCTGTGGTTGTTACCACATCAAGCGAAACCGATTGTGCGTTCTTGCAAGCAATGCTTGGTGCACAAGGACGTGGTAATACGGGCATTGACGTAGGTTATGGTAATGGGCTTGACCCTTCGATTGGTCTTGGCGGTGGCTATGCTATGTCAACACCAGAAGCACGCGACTGGGTAAACTCCAAGCTTGTCCTTACCGTAGGTTCTAATTTTTGTGAGTCCACGTTACCGCAGGTTCGCTTGTTCTTTGAGGCAAAAGACGCAGGCGCTAAGATGGTTACGGTCGATCCGCATTATTCAACCACGGCAAGTAAATCCGATGAATGGATTCCTATTGAGCCTGGTACCGACGCTGCGCTGTATTTCGGTATGATCTCCCACATTATGAATAATGGTCTGATTGACGAAGATTTCATGAAGCAGCATACGTCTTATCCATTCTTGGTAGATGTAGCTACAGGCAAGATCATTCGTGATCATGAACCTCAAATGGTTACTGATGAAGAAGGCGTTGAAGCTCCAGAAGACGGAAGTGCGGATCCGTTCTATGTAATTGATGCTGTTTCTGGTCGCGCGGTGCCTTATCAAGAAACCACCAATCCTGCTTTATCGGGAACTACAACATTTCGTGGTGCGCAAGTTCGTACAGTATATGATCTCTTGCAGGATTCTATGAAGGACTATTCTTCCGATTGGGCAGCAGAAATTACGGGAATTCCTGCAGAGAAAATTATCGAACTTGCAGAATTATATGCAGAGGGACCCTCTTCGCTTGCTCTCGGCTGGGGCGGCAATGACAAGATTGCGAATGCAGATATTGCAGGTCATGCTGCTGCGGTATTGGTTGCATTGACAGGTAATATTGGCAAACCTGGCACAGGCGTTGGTGTTTATGTTGGTGGTACGTATAACTGCCATACTGCTGCTTTAGGTGAATGGGCGCTTCCTGAAGATATGGTTGCCGCTGAAAACGAAATGGCAAGCTATGACATGCGTACCAAAGAAAGCAACGCGCATGTACTCATTGCTGCAGGTGACGACTTATGTCAGCACTATGGCAATATGAACGTCACGAACGAATGGGCAAAATCGCTTGATCTTATTGTTTCGATTGACCCTTACTTTACCGAAGGTTGCAAGTGGGCAGATTATGTGCTGCCTTGCACCACGCGTTTTGAATGCGATGAAGATTTTGGCAATATCAAAAACGGCTATAATCAGATTCTTTTGCAAGAAAAAATAGTAGATCCCCTGTTTGAAGCAAAGACCGAACTGTGGATCCAGCGTGAATTAGCAAAGCGACTTGGTTTTGAAAATGCTTTGCCAGCAACCTCAAAGCAACGCGTCGATGCCATTCTTTCTACTTCGGAAGACCCTGCTATCAATACGCTTACGGTTGAGCAGATTGCAGACAATCAAGGTGTTTGGCCAATTGAAGCCGCACAAGAATGCAGGCGCGTTTTAGAAGACTATGCTTTCGTTACTGATTCTGGTCGTATGGAGGTGTACTACGATTCGCTCGTGGATTTCAATCAGGCTCTTCCTCAATGGGAGGCTCCTGTAGAAATTGCTTCAGATGATATTCGCTCAACGTATCCGCTGCAGCTATCGAATGTACGTACGCGTTTCCAGATTCACAACCAGTTCCAAAATGCTGAATGGATCAAACAATACTATCGTCCTACCATCGAAGTGAATCCGCAAGAACTTGAATCTCGTGGACTTAAAACGGGCGATGCCGTTCGCGTATTTAATGATCGCGGAGAATTCAAGGTATATGTCAACGGCAATGAATCTATTCGTCCAGGATGTGCACGAATTTATGAACTGGCCATGGGTGATTTCACTATTGAAGGCAATATGCAATCGGTTACTAATGATACGACGTTAGAGCGTGGATACGAATTGATGTGTGGCCCGGTTACTCCTTTCTCTGACACCCTTGTTCAGATTGAAAAAGCTTAAGAGGGGTGAATCATGACTAAATTAGCTATAGCAATCAAGCTCGATCGCTGTGTTGGCTGTCATACTTGCGCTAATGCATGCAAGATGAGCAACAATGTTCCCGACGGCATGTTGTGGAATCGTATTCTTACTGAAGATTGTGATGTAATGGATGGTGCTCAAGGTACGTATCCAAATTTAAGTCGTACGTATTTGCCAGTGGCTTGTCAGCATTGTGAAAATCCCGCCTGCCTGAAGGTATGTCCAACAGGGGCTACCTATAAGGATGAAAAGGGCAGAGTAGAAATTGATTACGATAAGTGCATTGGATGTCGCATGTGCATGGCTGCATGTCCTTACAACGCTCGTACGTTTAACTGGAATGACCCTGAGCGTTCAACAGGGTTTGACTATGGTGATCGCGATGTACCTTCGCGTCCTGCGGGTGTAATGGAAAAATGCACGCTTTGCAAAGAGCGTATAGATCGCGGTGAAGCTCAGCCAATGTGTGTCGAATGTTGCCCTGCGCGTGCTCGTGTGTATGGCGATTTGGACGATCCTAATTCGGAAATTTCGAAGCTTCGTCGTGAAAGCAATGTTCGTATTTTGCTTGAAGACCAGGGAACTGATCCTCAAGTGTTTTATCTGCAGTAGGAGGTCTTTATCATGCAATTTGTAACTAACGTTAAAGACTCCATTGTGCAGTCTTCTTCAAAAACAAAAGGTTTAATGGCGGTGCTTGTCGTACTTGCTTTGGTGGGCATTGCTGCTTGGATTTATCAGCTCGTAGCTGGCCTTGGCGTTACGGGTATGAATAATGCCACTTCGTGGGGCATGTATATCGCTATGTTCATGTTTTTTGTGGGACTTTCTGCCGGCGCTATGATTGTGGCTTCAGCTGCTCACGTTTTTAATGTTGAGTGGCTCAAAGGGATAACGCTTCCTGCTCTTATTATTGCGCTGGTATGTATTTGTGCGGGTGGTATTTCTATTTTGATTGACCTTGGCGGTTTGTCTCGTGTATGGCGCATGCTGACTGGCCCTAACTTTGCTAGCCCGCTTTTGTGGGACATGTGCGGCATCACGCTTTTCATCATTGTGAATGTAGTATTTCTGGTTTTCATGGTGAAAGGCAACGAAGATGGCGTTCGTAAAGTGGCGCGAGTGGCATTGCCTGTAGCGGTATTGGTGCTTTGCGTTGATGCTTGGATCTTTGGATTACAGGAAGCCCGTGCGTGGTATTCGGCAATTATGGCACCAATCTTTATTGCTTCTGCATGTGATTCTGGTTTGTCTCTTATTTTGATTGCGCTTATTGCGCTAGAAAAAGCCAGTTTCTTTAGCATTGCTAAAGAAACTTTTACAAAGATAGCTGGACTATTGGCTACTTTTATTGCTGTTGATGCATTCCTTATTGGTTGCGAGATTTTAACTATGGCATATCCTGGTGGACATGAATCCGTAGCGCTTTCTCATATGTTAACAGGCGTAACCGCACCCTTTTTCTGGTTTGAAATAATTGCTGGTTTGCTTATTCCATTCTTAGTTTTGGTATTTGCCAAGAATCGCGAAAACACCACACTTGTTTTAGTGTCTGCAGTACTTGTTATTGTGGGCGTATTTTGTAAGCGTATGTGGCTGTTGCTTACAAGCTTTATTACCCCAAATATTGAAGGGGCGCTTGGTGTTACCTTGGGTGGTCCCTCTGCCGCAACCGGCGGAGTAGGAAGCATGTGGGTAGTGCAAGGAGCCTATATGGCATCTCCTGTCGAACTTCTTATTTTTGTTGGAGTAAGCGCTCTGGTGGCTCTTGCTTTAATCGTGCTTATGAAAGTGTTTGTTACAAAGAAGTAGGCAGAAACAGTGATTCATGCAGATACAGACCATTCTGAAGCGGTAAAAGCGAATATCTATGCTGCTTATGCTGAAGCGTTTGCTTTTTTAGGTAACTCGTTGCTGTCTCCAATGAGTCAAACGCTAGATGTGGGTTTGCGAGCAGAATTCTGGATGGCTTTTCCTGATTTTTGCGACAAAGAGGTAAGGTGTGCGCTAGATAATCTTGCCCACTATGCACAAGCGTTTAATCCAGATGACTTAAGCACCAATGCACAGACATTTGGTATGCAAGGATTGTCTCATGCGCAGGGTGCATCTGGTGTCGAAGGATTGCCCAGAGCACAGGCGTCTATGAGAGATGCGCAGTTTTTTCTGGAGGATACGGTCGTAGGAATTGATCCTGTTACGGCAGTTTCGGTGGAGTTTACACACTTATTTGTGGGTCCGCCGTCTCCCGCTGCAGCGCCGTGGGAGACCTTCTATAGAGATAAAGAAGTAACGTCTGGTTTTGGTCATCCAACGCTGGAAATGCGTAAAGCTCTGCGAGAAGTAGGGCTGCAAGTATCAAACAAAAATAACCAATACGACGATCACATTGGCATAGAACTTCTTTATATATCAACTCTTTGCTCAAGTGCGGCATCTTCATTAGAGGAGTCCAGTAATCCTACTGCAGGCAAAGAATCTGATGTAGACAAAGGATGTGTAGGGGGGATTACAACGAGTGGCATCAAATTTATTCAGATACATCCCCTTTCATGGATAGAGAAATTCCATGAGGCTATACGAAAAGAAGCAAAAGGTGGTTACTACGACAATTTAGTAAGCTTGACGCAAGCCCTTCTGTATTCATTGGTAACGTACGCTAGACAGTGATAGTGAGGTATTAAACTATTAAACTATTAAACGAATACGAGCTATAAGCAAGCATAAGCCTAGCAAAACGATTAACCAGCCCCAAGCACTACAGCTTGGGGCTGGTTTTGTAATCCTAGGTATTAACGCTTGGGGCTAGTTTGCTGTTTATAGCGTACTGAACTCTTTCAAAATAATTAGCGGCAATTTCTAAGTAAAACACCTGATAAGAAGCAAGTGGTTGCATGCTTGCTAAAAAAGTCCAAAAAAGTTTAAAAAAGTTGTTGACACGGGTGTTGGACAAGAGTAAATTATCTCCTTGCGCGAGC